>ENA-ORXM01000343-ORXM01000343.1-marine-metagenome-genome-assembly--contig:-NODE-343-length-87464-cov-116.224187_pt1 | contig 87464 bp, 53 predicted proteins | sample MGYA00237867_ERZ511480 | MGnify/ENA primary metagenome ERZ511480 (study PRJEB26309, sample SAMN06266103) | marine metagenome | isolation source: Algal blade | place: United Kingdom:Sidmouth, United...
AGTATTGAGAGCAACTGAAAGCGGCTAAGCAGAGACCTTTCTTTCTGTCAGGGCATGATGTGGAGCTGGTGATTGAGATGGTGGAGATGCTTGACTATTATTATCTCAACATAAATGCTATAAATATCTTCAGCATAAAATACAGACTTAAAGTGTGACTCAAGCATGATATCTCGTCTTAACTGTGGAAGTTGTTCTTTTAAATTGGCTTGCAGTTACCCGCCCGGGGACTTGCAGGCCCTTTTTAATTTATTTTAGTTCGTATTGATCATCGTGCTCAGCATCGCAACATAACATCTCCGCAATTTAATTTCCGTGCTCCATCGAATATTACTATACCAATATTATCGCTATAGATATCTTCAGCAGAAATGCACTTCTAAAGTGTGACCCACGCATGATATTTCGTCTTAACTGTGGAAGTTGTTCTTTTAAATTGGCTTGCAGTCACCCGCCCGGGAGCTTGCAGGCCTTTTTTTTTACTTAGTCCTCTATTGACAACGTGCTCAGTGAAACAACATGAAATCGCCGATTATTGATTTTCGTCTTCCATTGATAAATACTAATTCAGCCACATAGCTATATATAGCTTCGGCGTGTAGTACGCCATTAGAGTAGCCATTCCATCCTGAATCTTTATCGTTAGCTTTGATTTCTCTCTGCAAGAATACTAAGCTGCCCCAACGGTCATATATAGCCAATTGATCGATGTGCTTGATGCTTCGACCCCCAAACACCATGAAACGATCATTACCAAACTGCGAGCTGCAATGCACTGCATTCGGAACATAGATATCTAAATCTAAATCCTTGACTGCTACTGTTGTGGATGTCGAACTGAGGCACCCCTTATCATCTTCTACGCTTAGAGTCAGAGCATTATTTAATAATGGAATAAATGTAGCACTACTGCACTGCATGCACATCAGCGTGCCCATGCCTGACCATTGAAACTCCACTGGCACAGCCGCAGCTTGATCACTGCTATACGTCACGCTAACGGTATCACCCTCGGTGACCTCTGCGCGGTCTACGATGATTTCTAATGAAAGAGGCAAATCCTCTACCAGATCAAATGACCCTACCCCCTCACAGTCCAAGTCATTTACTACCGTAACTTGGTATGTTCCACCAGTGTCGACGACAAGGGTAGAATCAATAGAGCCAGTAGACCAAATATAATCTACAAATCCACTAACTCCAATTTGAGTGGTCTCTCCATGACAAAAGCGATTCTGGCCTTTGACCTTGACTTCTATTGAAGAAATCTCTATCGCGGACTCACCCGTGAAAACACAGCCTTCTGAGTCGGTGACGGTGACATGGTATACAGCTGAGCGATCTACCTCTATGCTGTTATCTCGACTCTCAATGCCAGGCCCTGACCATAAAAAATCAGTAAAGTCTGCTGACACAGTCAATTGCTTAATTCCTTCAGCGCACCGACTATCATCTATTGCAATAGGAATTTGTTGATCTATATTATTATCCATGGTAAATCCACACTCGAAGCCTTTAGAGCAAGTCCATACCTTCGTGATATCCTCTGCAAAAGTAAAGATGGTAAATGCATCTGATCCGAAGCAGGATAAATCATCACCATCTGATGTACATTCTCCTACGACATCACCGCTAACACTATACATCCTTGAGAATGCCTGATCAATGGCACAGCTATATCTGAAAAAGAAATATGCCTCACCTGCAAATTTGATTTGGGTGATGGTAGGACTGACCCAAGTACACCGTTCGCAATGATCACTTTCATTTAGCACCTCATCTGTGAGGTCCATAATCCACTGAATATTATTTGCCTGTCCCTGCAGAAATGGTCCATAAGAAAATAGCGCCAAAGTCATTATGATTCTATACATCCAAATCATAGGTCCTCAATATCAGCATAATTATACTCAGCTCTAAGAAAGCTGCGAAATAGCTACAAATGAATATGATGGTGCAGCATTGTTAGAATCGGCGGTTCTCTAATATTAAGACGTCTACCGATTTATCAAGCCAGGCTTTAAGAACGCTGGGCTTCTCGTTAGTTGGGCCAGCTACGAAAGAAGACAACACTACATCAATATCTCCATCTTGGTCTATATCTCCGTCTTCCATCACCAGCCATCTACCCGTGTAAGCCTGTTCAATATATGTATCTCGAAATGACATCGGCTCCTCTAAGCTCTGCTCCAATAGAATTATAGATTTGGTATTGTCGCGCGGGAAAAATGAAGAAACAACGACATCCTGATAGCCATCACCATTATAATCATTCACTTTGAGCTGTGTCGCTCCGTACATGGGATAAAAATACGACTCTTCAAAGCGACCAGAGCCATCATTCAGATAGATTCTAAGCCCGTGGTAGGGCTTATCAATCGTCGAGTAGTCAGCATTATCCCCATTGGTAACGATTAGATCAACGTGCCCATCCTGATTCATATCAGCCGTATCTAAGTCGCTTAAACCATACTCTGGCGGGAATGAAATGATTCGTTCGTACTCTAACTTACCATCCATCTCCTGCATAACATATATACCCTCTTGGCTTTGACTGAACTGAATGATGGTCTCTTCGTCTCCATCCAGATCCATATCAAAAGTAAAAGAGCGGTATGAGCCTGGTAAGTTGATCAATGTCGATCGCTCAAACGACTTGTTGTCCACAGCGCTATACCTGCCTTTATCATTTCCATATTCTGAGATATGGAATACAGATTCAGTCCGACTAATTTCCACAGGTCTATATAGTTGGCTCAGTAAGACCTTTTCTCTTTTCATGTCTTCGTCGTACAGATTGAGCGAACCCTTAGGTATATCATGTGGCCCCAGCTCTCCGATGTTAAGTAGAAGCAGATCTTTATCACTCTGTCTCAAGATATCACTGATGACGCTATTTGTCACCAGTATGGTGTCCACTTGATAAAGTGACTTTATACTGACTAACGCTTGGTTACAAGCACAATATAATTTTTCATTGTCGTCAATCAGCATAGCGGTGATAGATGGCATACCGCAAACATTGGTGAGTAGAATCTCCTCGAAACGAGATTGTGGTAGCTGTGCTGACTCTTCTCTTTCGGTTAGCTCTACGGGACTATTGTTGAGATAGTATGACTCGATGAGCGCCCACGTTCGATCATTCATAGGTAGAGTAGCCTTCTTACGGTAGAAGCTTTGATTAGCATATGAAAATATTGATGTTCCATCCCACTGATAGTAGAATGACATTTGAGGCAGTATGTTATCCTTCCACACATCTTGGGTCAGTGACTGTGGCTCAGGCTGCATATGGCAAGACCCACATTGGGCAGCGACGATCCGCTTAGCCTGGTCCTCCGTATGATCGCTACACTGCATACAGAGGACGGGCAATAATAACAGTAACATTGTAGATCTTAATATGAAGTAATTAGTGCGCCTCATCAATTCTTAAAACTCCCAATAGTCTGGCCTATCCAAAGTGCTATTATTTACATCTTCACAATCAAGACATCCAAAGGGAATATCTCTAAATCCCCGCGTGCTGCACTTGGGCTCAATGAAGAAATCAAGCTCATTACTATTTATAAATTGTCTGGTAAAAAAGGCCGACGACACTGAAAAATAGCCTACAGCTACCTCTGAGGGATTATCCACATTGAAGATATTACCAATGACCGTCCCTGGAGGCGGATCAAAAAGCCCTCCGTTAATATCGATGATATTTTTAATATTATTCCAATACTCATACTCATCTTCCGAAATAGCAAACTGAGAGATATGAAAACAGAATTGATCTGAGAACCTAAAATCATATGGGGTCTCCGCTATCACTTGATCAAACAGCATATTGCCATTTAGCTGTGAAGCATCAAAGACGCGTATCTCATTTAAATCTAAATTCTCCTTCACATAGCATCTCTTCAGATTAAGAGCTCCTGGATAGCCTTCTTGCAGTTGATATTCACCTTCGACTCTCCATCTCAGAAATGGTGGCTCTTCTGCCTGAGAAATATCAGTAGAGATGAGCATGGAAATGTAAAGCTGGCTATTAAAATCGCCTGCATTATTCCGGAGTGTTTTCTCCTCTATGGAGTAGTAAATGCTGTCTATCAAACTACTGGATCTAAGTTCTTGAGCTTGAGACTGAAAGCGGCGCCCATCAGCCAGAGAGATATCTAATTGGTAGGATGTCAATCTCTTAGCTGCAAAATCTCGTAGTCTATAGATACCTGGACCATCCTCCTCATATGGAAAGATGCCGCCACGATCATCCAATAAACGAACACTAGCATTTGGTACTGGATCTAAGATGTTATCATTGCCGATACCTATGACAGAACTGAGAGACAACCTGACTTTATATTCAGCATTGAAATCGGAAACAAAGCCATCCACGATAAGGGTACGCTGCTCTGTATCTACATCCAGGTCAATCTCATCGACGCATGAAAACAGGCACAGACACAGACATACTGATAGGATATTTAAAGGATTCTTAATTATCATTTCAAACTAAAATTAAATGTAATGGAAGGGAATATGGTGCCTAAGGTCGCTAGCCGAATTGCCTTCACACTTTCGAATGGGTTTTGTCGAAAGTAGACGGAGTATGCATTCTTTCTTGCGTATACATTGTAGACAGACAAGGTGATGCTATGCTCCCAGCTATCGCCTTTCACGTAAGGGCCTAAGGTATAGGCCATGTCCAGTCTGTGAAATGCCGGATTTCTAAATTGATTACGATCAGAATAGATAGGAATGTTGAGCACGTTATCATTAGTATAGGAGCTGACAGGGGCAGTCGTAGGACGACCACTTCTATACGTAAAATTAAAAGATAGACTGCTATTCTTAAACTTGCTATTCAGACTCAGATTAAGGACATGCGGTATATCATAATTAGAAGAAAACCAAGCTCCATTGTTGATGCCTTGCTGTGTGGTGGTGGCTGCAACTCGTCTTTCAGACTTGGAGTATGTATAATTAGCCTGCCAAGTAAAACTTCCTAATTTTTTATTCAGGTTTAGTTCGACGCCATGTGACTGACCGATACCCGTGACTAACTCTGTCTCTATTTGGTCATTCATGAGTAGCTGCGCGAAGTCTTTGTAATCGATCAATCCATTGATATCTCTATAGAATACTTCTAAGGAAGTCTCATATTTATTTTCCACGAAATTCTTAAAGATGCCTATAGAAATATTGTCTGAATACTGAGGGCCTATATGTTGGTTAGATAACTGCCATACATCTATTGGGGTTGCTGATGCCGTATTAGATATCTGTGCGAGGTACTGATAAGTTCTGGCCAGACCAAACTTGATAGAAGCATCATCTGCGAGCTGATACCTCAATGAGGCTCTTGGCTCCAGACCCGCATATTCTGCTATTACCTCTCCCTCCCCAAAAGCAAGTGAATCAACCACATTGCGGGTGGTCCGAATTTCATCATCTGAATACACTAAAACTAAGTCTGGTCCCAAATTGCTAAATTGAGTGAGCCTCACGCCAGCTGAAATATCTATCTTATTAGATATAGAAAGTTGGCCCTCGGCATAAAAAGCTATTTCTCTAGCTTTTTCCTGATCCAAACTTCTGGGGATGATGATGGACTGAGGAATAAGCGGCTCTATATCACCAGGACTAATCTGATAGATATTGAGTTCTGCGCCAGCATTTAATTTAAAGGACTCCGATACGGCGTAGAGAGCATCCAACTTAGCCCTTGTATAATCTATTTTATTCGTATACATAGATTGATCATTCCCCTTTAGATCAAAGAGGGAGCTGATATATCGTCCCCTGTTACCTGACAGAGATAAGTTAAGATTATCCCCTATGATTTGCTTTAGGCTGGCTGATGCTGATTGTGTGGAGTAATCAAATCTGGCCTCACTTCCAAACTGAAAATCATCTTCACTTCTCAGAAAGCTTAGCTCTAAACTTGTCGTGGGCGTCAGGCGAGCGTCTATGTTGGCCGTGACATCGTTGAAAAAAGCCTTACTCTCATCCAAATCTGGATTACTGGCTAAACCAAACACCCAGTCAGCATAGCTATATCTCGAAGCGACTATAAATGATACCTTATCTTTAATGATCGGTCCCTCTAAAGTAAGCCTACTAGAAACCATACCGATACCTCCTTTAAGCTTAAACTGTCTTCGATCGCCCTGCCTGGTAGCGACCTGTAACACTGAGGATGTGCGCCCACCATATTTAGCAGGTATACCACCTTTATATAAGTCTATGTGCTGGACGATATCTGGATGAAATAGTGAGAAAAAACCTAACGCATGTGAAGGATTAAAAATCAAATGTCCATCCTGCAAAATTAGATTTTGATCGGCATTGCCCCCTCTTACATTGAATCCCGAAGCACCTTCACCAGTATTACTGACCCCTGAGATGGACTGTAGGCTACGAAGCACATCTATCTCACCAAAAAATTTAGACTGGTTCTCCAGTTCCTGGATGCCTAAGCGTTGTACTCCTGGCGTGATGGCTCTAATGCTTTCATTACCAGCTCTGTCACCGATGACGACTTCATCAATCAGAACATTCTCCACACTCATCGTAACTGAATAATTTGCTGAGGAGAAGGCAGTGAGCTCGATCATCTTATCAGCATAGCCAAGAGCCGTAAGCGTAAAAGTATGTTTACCTCTGCTCAATGGTATTGAAAAATACCCGTCTATATCGCTGGTCGCATTAATGCCTTTATTGGATCTCATCACTACATTGATGACAGCTGCATTGTCGTCTTTTGAAGTGATTCTTCCTGACCACATAATGCTATCTGATAGGTCTTGGCTCTCTCCTAACTGTATTTGATCTATCTCTTGTGCCTGACCCACCATGAGCTGCCCTATGGACACGGCGATTATTAGAGAGATAAGCCTAACATGTATAATCATAAATTTTCGTCTGATTAAGGTATTTGATTTGAATATTACATTTCTCTGGTCAACTGATTCTTCGTATCATATATCTGTATGGCCTTCATTGCTTTACTCTGGATGATGACCCGTGATGATTGCGAAAGGAATCCATGGCCATAGTAGAATTCCTGTTTTCTTACACGACCATCGGCCATGGTGATTATCGCATACGATTCATTGGGACGAAGGGTTATGATTTTGGATTGTTTATTTTGTCGGTGTGCTCTCAGAGGACCTCGATTTTGTGATGCCAGATAGTCTATCGTGCTCTCCTTTTCGTTATGCATTTTTACCAGGGCTTTAGCATCTTTCGCCACAAATAAGCCAGATTCGTCAGACTCTTTAAAATTAAAATGACCCGTACTATCGTTCATTCCTACTAATCCATTGTGCGCATCTAATCTACCCATTGATATCTCCATTCCGTAATCATTACCGACTAATATGATATCTAACCATCCATCTTGGTTCACATCATCAGCAAGCATCCCATATATAGCTGACTTCTGCACCTCTCTGGGTAGTACCTTCATTTGGAACTTCCCATTGCCCTGATTAATCAGTTGTACACTGGAAAATAGGTGCGCACTTAATACCATACAGTCATCCATCACATCTGCAGGAAAGAGATCCTGCATAGGTGTTACGGCTAGATCTTGGTGCTTTCGATAAGCTTTACGTATGACATTGATCTGCTTCGCGATCTCTAACCTTCCGAAATATGGAAATTCTACCATCTCGCCTGACTGATCTAAAAAGTGACAGGCAGGAACTAAGTCCTTCACTCCATTATCATCAAAGTCCTTGTAATAGACTTTATACGGATATGTCTGGCTAATTTGCACTTGTGTATTATCTCCGACATTGCCTATAATATAGTCTGTATCTCCATCATGATCAAAATCAGATGCTAATATGCCATTATACCATCCAGTCTGTGATTCTATATCTGCACCTAATGAATGCTTTTTAAATCCGTCTACAGTATTGCGCAAAAACGTAACTGGCATGAACTCGCCGACCAACATCAGATCAACTCGACCATCATTGTTATAGTCAGTCCATAAAGCATCAGTGATCATTCCTACATCGACTAGAGTAGGTGCTATGGCCTCTGTGACATTGGTGTATTTTATTTGCTTTCCTTTACTGTCATTTCGGAGCAGATAGCTGGATACTGGGGTCGGATATTGATGCGGCATCACTCTTCCACCGATGAATAAGTCCAAATCTCCATCAAGATCAAAGTCCGCAGCTTTCACCGCAATCCCACTAAGCAAAAAAGCAGGCAGTGCATCACTCATGTATCTGAATATGCCTCCCTCATTTTGATATATACGATCCTGATACTGCGGATCATCTGCTGCTACTTCATATCCACCATGAACGACATAAAGATCATTATCTCCATCATTGTCCGCATCGAATAAGAGAGCGCCGAGCTCTTCGGATTGATATTCGTCCTCTGTCAAATTAACAAATAGGTCAGCCTGGCTATATCTCCCAGATTCATTTTGCAGAAAGAATTGTCCCTTATGAAAGTGAGATCCTGAAATATATAGATCATCTAATCCATCTCCATTCGCATCGCCGACAGCGAGAGCCGGCCCATATTGGGAGAGTTTATGAGGTAGCATGGCTTGCACATTATAATCTATGAAGTCCATTTCTTCGTGGATGAATTTAAGCCCTACTATCTCAGAAATTTCCTCGAACAGTGGCTTGGCCTGGACTATTGGCTTCTGAGAAAGCTCTTGCGCATTCTGATGTTCTATATTGACTACTTCACTGATATCCATATCATTAATGACTGATCTCCCGCCTGATGGCCAGTCCACGATAATGCTGTCTACTTCATCAGATTCACCTAAGCCGAAGTGGACAAAGGGCTCATGAGATGATAAGTAGCCCCTGCTTAATGTAAAGTCTGTGGTCTGCATTTTTATACTATCATAATAAAGATGCACAATAGCGCCAAAGCCGAGAGGATTGGCTTTAGGCCCATTCAGTTTAATTCTGACAGATTGTCCTGAAGAAGAATTGTTTTGAAACACAGAAGCTTCTTGATTGATATTATTGACGACATAATCTAAGTCTCCATCATTATCTAAGTCTCCAAAGGCTGCACCATTGGAAAAGCTGGGCTGGTCGATACCCCATTCAGCTGTGACGTCTGCGAATTGGAGGTCTCCTAAGTTCTTAAAAGCATAATTATTTATCTGCACAGAAGGGATCTTAGGTAATAAATGCTCATCAGAAGCATATGACCTCACATCAGTACTGTAGTCGATGAAATCACGGTCTGTGATATCTTTGGGAAAGCCATTCGTCACGATTACATCTTTCAGTCCGTCGTTGTCAAAATCAGCTACTACTGGCGCCCAACTCCAATCTGTCGCTGCTAGCTTAGCTAAATTACTGACATCAGAAAAAGTCACTCGATCCCCAGTGGTGGAAGGGATGCGATGATTCTCTTGCAGTGTATTACGCATGTACTGGTATTGAAAACCATATTTTTCATTATTGATGTAGTCGCTGTACTTATTAGGCGGGAGCATCGTCTTGCGGCGGTAATTATCTTGGGGCTGCATGTCTAAGACGATGATATCTGAGTCGCCGTCATTATCCAGATCGACGACATCATTGCCCATGGCAGAAAATGAAGTATGCTTGAAATAGGTATCAGCTTGGTCTGAGAAGGTGCCATCTCGATTATTAATGTACAATAAATCATTCGAGAGATAGTCATTCGTAATGTAGATATCTTTCCAGCCGTCTTGGTTAATGTCACAGATATTGAGTCCCAAGCTGAAGCCCTCTATTAGTATCCCTGCATCTTGGCTGACTTCAATATAAATAGGATGTCCTGTCGTCTTATCGATGTTATTCTGATAAAGATGATCCACAGTCGTGGAAGACCCATCACGTACCTTTTTTCTATATCGACTTGGTTGGTTGTCGGGCGGCATCTGATTAGAGATGATGAAAAGATCTAAATCTTCGTCATTATCATAATCAAAGAATGCGGCATTAGTATCATTTGAGGGACTACTAATGCCATATGCTTTGGCTCGATCGAGAAATGTTGGAGTACCTTCAGCATCGTTACCTTGATTAATTAATAACAAATTAGTTTTATCAGTGATACTCTGGTGTCCACTGGAAGTGATATACATATCTAAGAGCCCATCGCTATTGATGTCCACCAGTGTAATGCCAGTACTCCATCTGGGATAAGCTGTTATTCCTGACTGTACAGAAACATCTTTGAAGACCATATCACCTTGATTTAGATAGATGGCATTATCTACTATATTACCTGTAAAGACGACATCTTGCAGTCCGTCGTGATTTAAATCACCAATTGCCACTCCGCCTCCATTGTAGATATATTCATAGTTAAGTATGCTGAAATCTTCACTATCCTCGATGGCATTGGTAAAGTCTATACCCGTTTTATCAGCACTGATAGATTCCATCATGGAGTCATGTTCTTCTTGACAAGAAATCGTCCCCACTATAAGACTTAAGAATAATCCCACTCTTATGAAATAATGCATCTTCAATATTCTAATACCTTAACCTTCATATTATTCCGAGCCACAAGCATAATGTTCTTTCCTATTGCTGTACTCAGTAGATCTACATCTCTCACCTCACCCGAAGTAGAAGGTAAATAGTTATTTGATCTCGTAAATGATCCATCAGAGCTCCCGCTCAACAGTATCGTTTTTGAGGCATTGAGCCTACCTACTTCAGGTTTAAGGCCATATATATTTCCTCCTAACCATATATCCTGATACCCATCTTGATCAAAGTCTTGCACAGCACTTGCGAAGATGGGGGTCACCTGAGCATCCAAAGGTAGATCTTCAAGGATCATCTGCCCATCAACATTTCTCAATAGTGAGCTTTGCAGACGCTTGGCTTTATATGACTTAACTCCTTGACGCTCTTCAGGGGAAAATAAAGTTTGAAAATCCATCTGGGCATAGTCAGCATACTTTAAGATACGTTTCTTTAACGATGGTATCTGGTCGGTCATGTCCATCTTACTATGGAATGGATAGGCTTGGTCATCCCCAGGTGGATACCACTCTATGACGAACTCTGACTTACCATTTTGGTCAAAATCTTTCACATGTAGACTAAGGGGCCGATCTGGACTGGCCTTGAATTTAGAATTCAATCCCCAATTGCCCAGTACAAAATCAAGATCTCCGTCAGCATCTACATCAGCTGGACAGATGTCTAACCACCAGCCCTCTGAGTCTTCTATTTCGTTTGGACCTGATAATCCAGAACCAGTATTTATGAAGTAGGTGACTGGCATCCACTCACCCACGATCAGTAAGTCTAGGAGATCATCCCCGTTAAGATCTGCCCAGCTAGCATCAGTAATCATCCCTAATGTGCCCAAGCTCTGTTCGGTCACGTCCTTCCAGCCTCCAGTCACACGCTCTAATAAAAAACTACGTGGCGTCAGCCCATAATTGCCAGGTATGGATCTGGCCCCGACAAATAAATCTATATCACCATCTTGGTCATAGTCTTGTGCTGCTATCACGGCAAACTGGCCTCCTGCGGGTGGGGTTGCTTCCTTCCTTTTGCTGAATATACCCTGTCCATTATTCTCATAGTACCGCATCAAAAAGCCCTCCATGCCCTTGCTAAAGTCATTACCGCCTGATCCGATGACTAAATCGAGATCGCCATCTTGATCATAGTCGAATAGTGCAGCACAAGTACTCTCAAATGACACATCCTCCCCAAAAACAGCATTAGCTAATTCTTGAAAAGTACCATCCTGATTTTGAATGAATACTTTATCCATATCATCCGCCGCTCCTAATAGTATGAAATCGACTAGACCATCCCCATTTAGATCACCAGTCTCTATTCGAGGACCTTCAGTGGAGTGCATTCTGTGCATCAGCCTTTCTCGATCAAAATCATTGAAGGTATCTTCTCGATGAGCAGCGCCATCTTCTATTACCGCAGTAGCTTCAGTTAATACTTCAATCTTATCAAATGAATTTACTGGTTTAAGTTTGACGCCATTAATTTGCTTCGTGATGACGAGTGTCGTATCAGTATTAATGTCGAATGTGACCTGCTGGGTCTGATCAGGCCAGATGACCTCTACCTCAGTGACCATGTCCTGATCGCCTAGTCCAAATATAATGGTGTGATCTACGCTGCTTTGAAACCCTCGATTCATATACAACTGTTTCGTTAACTTCTGAGCTGATGTAGATACTGATACCTTCGCTCCTATACCTAAGGGATTTTTAGAATTAGGATCTCGAAGGTCAATACCAAGATAATGGCGGTCAGATAGCTCTCCGTTATTTCGATATATGCTGGCTGGCATATTGACATTATTGATCACCAGATCCAGGTCTCCATCCTGATCCAGATCACCATAAGCAGCTCCATTGCTAAATTCCTTATCAACGAATCCCAAAGCCTCAGCTTTGTTTTGAAATCGGGTATCGTGCTGATTGACGAATGCATAATTCCTCATGGGAGTCGATGGTAGGTATTCTAAAAAGTCTCTGAAATCGTACCTTCCATTTTCACTGACTACCTTCTTGACACTCTCCTTATCATCTATGAAGTTGATAAAGTCTTGATCCATAATATCTCGATATATACCGTTACAAACGTAGATATCATTCCATCCATCGTTGTCAAAATCGAAGATTAAGGCGCCCCAACTCCAGTCCGTCGCAGATACACCACTCATTGATGCCCTCTCTTGAAAACTGCCATCACCCTGATTGACTTGCAGGCAGTTCTGTAGTATTTGATAGTGATAGCTTGAGCGATATTTCATATTCTCTAAAAAATATGGATCAAACATGGTCTGAGACTTCAGGCGATAGTTATCTGCGGAGAGCATGTCAGTTGTAAATACATCGGGGTATCCATCATTATTGATATCTCCTATATCAGCGCCCATACTAGACACGGAGCAGATACTGACTCTCTCAGTCAGCTCTTCTGAAAAGCTTCCATCTCCTTGATTGATATAGATGTAGTCGCGCTCCCAAAAATCATTACTGATGTATATGTCAGGCAGTAGATCATGATTTAGGTCGCTCACTGAGACGCCTAATCCAAAACCTATAGCGCTGGTATAGATTCCTGCCTCCAGGCTGACATCGGTGAATGTCTCTCCGTCATTGCGCATAAGTCGATCTCCACCTTGCTGGTCGTCTTCTTCTCTGGTCTTACTAAAAGAACTTATCTTTTTTGGATCTTTGAAGCTATTGTTGAGTATATAGCAATCCAAATCTCCGTCCTGATCATAGTCAAAGAATGAAGCATGAGTGGTGAAGCCAGCATTATCTAAGTTGTATATTTTGGCTTCTTCTTTAAAGGTAAGGTCACCTTGATTTATATATAGTTCGTTGGTTCGGTTATCGCCTGCTATATCGCCAGAATTAGAGACGTAAATGTCTAATAAGCCATCAGCATTAATATCTACCATAGACACTCCTGTACTCCATCCCCTTAAACCTGCTATCCCTGCTGATTCACTAATATCTTTGAAAGTCATACTACCTAAATTCAGGTATAATTTATTAGACAGCATGTTAGCGGTAAAGAAAATATCTGGCAGGCCATCATTGTTAATATCTCCAATCGCTACTCCGCCTCCATTATAAAAATTTCGATAGCTAAGTACGTTGAAATCTTCTTTGTCCTTCACCTGATTAATGAAATCGATACCAGAAGCTTCCTGCGCAACCTTGGTGAATAGTGTGTTCTGTTCAGACCCCATTCTGTTCTCAATTGATTCTTCCTGACACGAAACAAAGAGATATAAAAAGCTGATGATTATTGCGGTCTTCCCCATTGAGATTATGCAAAGATTAGATTAAATAAACCTCAACACTTAGAACTATAAGAATATATATGCTGAGGACAAATGGCAAATTATAAGGATTACGATGGATGCCCATTATAATCTGCCTAAAATAAAAATAGAGAGACTAATAAGTATTTAGTCTCTCCATAGTTAAAGCTTATATAATTTTAAATTAATATCCTGGATTTTGCTGTAATGCAGCGGTACCATCTATCTTACTCAATTCGATCTGTATCGTAGGAATTGGGAATAGGTCATTTTTTGGTGACTGATAGCCAGCGGATGGCTGAAGATAAGGTCTCTTAGGAGTTTCCTCTTCAATGTATTCGTTAATCACTTCTTCAGCTGTACCCCACCTCCGAAGATCAAAGAATCTGTGACCTTCTAGTGCTAATTCTATTCTTCTCTCATATCTCACAGCTTCTCTGGCTGCAGCTGCATCTGTCCAAGTATCTTCGTAAGTACCTACTTGATTATTAGAGTATGCAGCGCCTTCATCCGCTGAGATGCCTGATCTGAATCCGTCAGCTCCTTGCGCACAACCAGCAGCTCTTTCTCTGACTATATTGGTCAATTCACGAGCTCTCTCAAGATTCCCCAACTCAACCTCTGCTTCTGCTAGCATAAGTAGCACATCAGAATATCGGATAATCGGGAAATTTACTGGAGATAGCTGAGTGCTGGTCCATCCACCACTCTGCTGGCTTTGTCCACTTTCGTATGAGAATTTTTTGGGGCTAAAGGGACCTTGGAAGGATCTTGCTCTAATCCACGATGGCTCATGTACACCTATATCTAAAAATGGTATACCATCACGTCCTACAGTCCAATCCAATCTAGGATCTACTGCTTCTCCATCGACCAAATCTGACTCATTAAATGAATCAAATAATGGAAGACCATTATCGTCTACCTTATGAGCATTAACTAAATTTTGCGTAGGCTGATGAAATCCGCAACATCCGAAAGGGCTTCCACCATGTGGAAAGTTAAGTCTGTCACCGAAATTGCCATTTTGACCTTCAGTAGTCCCATCATTTACTGAGGCTTGTATAGAGAAAACCATCTCAGGACCATTCTCCTGTCCTATTGAGAATATGTCATGGAAACAAGGTGAAAGAGCATATTGTCCACTATTCACCACCTGGTCCAATGCTTCCTTAGCTGCAGAGAAATTTTGATTATATAAGTGAGCTTTTCCTAAGTAGGCATTGGCAGCGCCTTTAGTGGCTCGCCCGACTTGGCTCTGCGATACTGGTAATGAAGCAACCGCCGCTTCAAAATCTGCAATGATATTTGGAAAAATATCCTCCGTGTTTGGTTTTCTGAAATCAGTATCCTCCTCTGTATAGTAAGGTACGTTCTTCCACATTTTCCACGCATCGAAGTGATAATGACCTCTGAGAAATCTTCCTTCACCTTGGATAATAGCTGACTTATCCGCATCAATGCCTTCCACATTAGCTAATAGAGCAATAGCAGCATTAGTTCTGGAGATACCTTCGTAAGTAACCACAAATTTATCATTGAAATATGGATTACCTGGAGACCACTGGAATAATTCTAACTCTTCGGTCTCACCTTGATCTCCTGCCTCTGATCCTTTGTGAGCATCATCTGACAGGACACTGCCCCAGATCCAATTACTACCTGACGCTGGCCATGGTGAAGATATGCTTCCCCATGATTCTGCCCACCCGTCTAACATAGAATATGCAGAGATTAGCGCAGCATCTACTCCTGCCTCATTAGCTAAAGTACCCGCATCTAATGCCCCTTGAGGCGGTACATCCAAAAATTCTTCAGAACATGCATAAAACACTGTTCCACCGATGATAAATGCGAGAATGATTAATAAATTTATATTTTTCATTTATGACTATATTAGATTGTTTTAAAATGATGCACTGATACCCAATTGAATGATCTTTGATTGAGGATAGTTTCCAAAATCAAATCCCATTCTCTGGTCGCTTTGTCCACCGTCTGCAATATTAAAGCTGGATAACGCTGGATCAATCCCGCTGTATCCAGTCAATGTAAATAGGTTCTGAGCTTGGATATAAACTCTCGTGGCACCTATCCCAAGGTTGCTTGCTACGTCCAATGGTAACGTATAGCCGATCTGTATTGTTTTTGCTCTTAAGTAAGATCCATCTTCCACGTAGAAGCTTGTAGAGTTCTCGCTGAATATATCTGCCTCATTAATCAAAGGGTAATCTCCATCTGGATTAGTAACCGGATCGAATGCTCTGTCTAAGACATCTTTTCGAACATTGGCATTGAAGAATCTAAATACCTCAAAGAGCCGATTATAGTTGTAAATCTCATTTCCAACAGAAGCTGTCCAGAAAGTAGACACATCTATATTTCCAAAATTAACACCAAGGTTAAATCCTAAGGTAAAATCTGGGTGAGGGCTGCCAATAGATCCTAAATCTTCATCGTTGATCTCGCCATCTCTGTTGAGATCTTTTAATCTTATTCGCCCAACTGCTTTACCATTTTGATTTGCATGAGCGTCTACTTCAGCTTGCGATCTAAATATGCCATCAGCTTGCCATCCGTAAAATTCTCCAATGGAAGCTCCAAGTGCATTGTATCCTGTATTTCCTATTCTCCCAACTCCTGGCGAGAAAAATGAAGTTCGTGAACCATCGATTTCTAAGATTTCATTTCTGTAGGCAGATAAATTTAAACCTACACTATAGCCAAAGTTGCTATTTGCTTTGTCGCGATAATTAATAGCAACATCAATACCCTTATTACGCATTTTCGCAACATTAACAAAAGGAGCAGCAGCGGCCCCAGCAGTTGCCGGTAGTACTGGATTAAATAACAGCCCACCAGTAGTACGCTGATATAAATCGAAAACAAAATCAAGCTTTCCATTCATGAATGTACCATCTAATCCTATGTTAAATGACCCGTTTTCTTCCCATTTCGTGTCTTCATTCCCACGACGCGTTAAAGTATATCCTGTCTCTAAACCATTATTTACTCCTGAGATATCATAGAATGAAATACCTGGACCGCCACCGAATTGGTTCAATGTATTACCACCTGGAATATTTTGATTTCCTGTGATACCAAATCCCACTCTGACCTTGAGGTCATCTACGAAATCATTATCTGCGAGAAATGATTCATTTGACAATCTCCAACCTACGCTAACTGCTGGAAAGACTCCATATCTAAAATTGAGTCCAAAGTTGGAAGAACCGTCTCTTCTGATGGTAGCACTAAATATGTAGGTGTCATTGTAGGCATAGTCTACCTTAGCAAAGGCTGAAGCTAAAGTATTGATGCCTCCATTACTGTCGACATTTCTTGAAGCAGGATCTGCTAATCCTGGATTGAGATACCAGGCGTTTCTGTCATCTGTAAAATAATTACCTAAAGATCCGCTAATTGTTCTTACTGATCCTTTAATAGCTTCATAACCAACTAAGACTCCTATATCATGTACCCCATTCAGGTTAGTATTATAGGTGGCCGTATTAGTCCACGTGTAATTAAATCCGTTTTGATTTTGCTCTTGGAACTGATTAGCAATATTTGGTTCTGACTCTTCCCAAGTAGGAAAGCTAAATCCTTGGGTGAAATTATTAAAGAATTCGACGCCGATGCTCGACTTAATCCTCAGACCTTCTATGATTTCAAAACCACCATAAACATTCCCAAGCGCTTTGTAGAATACACCCCTATTATCTTTAGCACGAGTCTGCTGGGCGACGGGATTAGATCCATTACTTAGGCCATTTGATTTTCCACCAGCAAAATTTTCTCCTGAAATATCATATACTGGAATGATGGATTGAGCCTTAAGTATCTGTGTCATCACATTCGATTCATCCTGATTACCTCCAGCCTGTCCTAAGCTTGTCGCTCTGGACACTGCAAAGTTCTCTCCAGCGAAAAACTTACCCTTGTTGAATGCTGAGTTAGCTCTCAGACTGAAACGATCAAAGTCGGTATGTAGCATCGTACCATTCTGATCTAAATAGCCAAATGATAAGGCGAAAGTGGAATTATCACCACCTCCGGATACACCTAAGGTATGCTCGGTAATCAATGCAGGACTAAATACTTCATCCCACCAGTCTGTACCTTGAGGATTGGACTTCATGATTAGGTTAGTAGGGTATGAGTAGTTATTCTCTTCTACTGGTTGTCCAGCTGGAAATCCACTGTAATCACCAGCATAGAGAAATTCTGGTATGACTCCTCTTCCAGCTGCATATGGTACTTCACTCGGAATATCTTGGCCAGCATTTTCAAAAGATCTCCATACTACCTCAGAATAATCTTTTGGATCCGTAATCAGATCATACTTTCCGACAGGTGTCTGAGACCCTACAGTGGCATTATATGTTACCTTAGTTTGGCCGGCTTGACCTTTCTTAGTCGTGATAATGACGACCCCATTATTAGCTCTTGAGCCATAAATAGACGCTGAAGATGCATCCTTCAGCACTTGGATGGATTCGATGTCATTAGGATTAAGCGAATTATTAAACGCATCCGTGGTGGGCACTCCGTCAATGATTATCAAAGGGTCATTATTTTGAAATGAGGAGATACCTCTAATTCTGATAGAAGTACCATCTCCAGGTGCTCCTGAAGTGGATATATTTAAACCAGAGACTCTGCCTTCCAATTTTTGTGAAAAGCTAGAGGCTGTTACTTCATTCAGCTCTTCAGACTTCAAGACTGCTACGGCACCTGTAATGTCTCTTTTTCTTTGCGATTGATAACCCGTGACTACGACTTCATCAATTAAGACCCCTTGAGACACGCCCATATTAATAATTGTACGCCCGCCAACTGATTCCTCATAGTCGTCATAGCCTACATAAGAAACAACCAATACGTCGTCGGCGTCTGCATTAATAGAATAATTACCATCAATGTCAGTGATAGTACCCTCAGTTGTCCCTTTCACAGTCACGGAGGCACCAATGAGTGGCTCTCCATTCTGACCGTCAGTAATAGTACCGGATATGGATTGGCCATATGCTATATGACCTGCGAAAACAAGGAAGGCTAACATGAGGCTGTTCCTTATCGCTAATAAAAAAGATTTTTTCATAAACGTAGATAGATTTTTCAATAAATATTTAAGTTATATAGACAATTGTATTTCCCAAGAGTACATGCTGTTACAGGGACAGAAAGATCATCTTCTTATCACCTGATAAAAACTCCGAAAGTTCGCATGTTTGAATCGTCGATATTAGCTAATGAACGATGCTAATATGATTGGGTTACTGACAAATATAGAATAAAATGATAAATCTAAAAGAACTGCGTGTTTAAATTAAACCTATGTTAAAGTTTTCATTCCACTACACCCAAAATATGGCGTTTTAGCTATATCGTAAAAGACGAAGACTTTAGATGTTCTATTATATTCTGCTTTATAGTTTCATTATAACTAAAAATTCGTGAAAAACACATATCTGAGCAATATATATACTTCTAATAGATAAATATCACCTATGCTCAATATCGAGATAATTTAGAAACATGTTTCAGTGATTTATTGTATATTTGCGCTTCTAAAATTAAAAGGTATTTATGCTTATTATTAATGTCAAAGATGAAGAGTCAATAGACAGGGCTCTGAAAAGATATAAAAGAAAGTTCCAAAGAACTGGTCTACTTAAAGAGATCAGAAGAAGAAAAAACTTTACAAAGCCATCAGTACAAAGAAGGAACGAAATTCTGAATGCTGAATACAGACAAAAAATGTACGGCGACAAATAATTTCGCAGACATTTAAAATATTTAGAAGGTGGACCATATAAATGATCCACCTTTTTTCATTTAGGGATACCCCATCGGATCAAAGTATCTCAAGGCTTATGAGGGTTTAGCATTGGGATGATCATGATGCTATTATCCATCATCTTGCATTCAGCAGACTTCCAATATTCAAAAGCTTAACTATATGACAAATATCGAAAGTAGCTTATAAGGAGAGGCAACATTAGGCATACTCATAAGTTAAATATAGTTGTCCCGTGGGTGTAATATCCTTATAGCCCAGTAAGAAATACTGTAAAAGTAGCAGAGAAAGGTTTCGGTTGGCTAATTCTACAAAAATTCGTGATCACCAATTTTTTACTCTGGCCCCGTTTTCTTTAAGAATTAAGTATCATAGTGAAACAGTCCCCTAAGCATGATTGAAGCAGCATAATTGATAATTTCTAAATGATAAATTTTTAATCACTTGGAATTATGAAGCTTGAGCATCCAGTACTCTTGTACATGCCTACATTAGGGAGTAATCTCAAATATACTTCTGAAGCTATGCTCGAAGAATCAAAATAGACTTTTCTATCCCCTGCCGCCTTGTTGTCCGCCACCAGATCCGTCATTTCCTCCCTCTCCTGCTTTAAGGTCGGTGTTTCTGATTTTACTTTTGCGCTCTTTGAAGTTGACCTTACCAAATTTATACCTGTAAGTGAGTCCGAACGATCTGAATGGTACTGCAAAGGAAGATTCCTGCCTGAAGCCAGCACCCGTGATGTCAGAGTCAAAGCTCTTAAACTCACTCCATGGCTCGACAACTCTAATACCAATACTCGAATTTTTAAAATCCTTTCTGACTCCAAAGATCAATAGTGAAAAACTGGGATTGCGGCCTTGAAGCGTAAATCGTGGAGAATTAAATATACCCGTAAAGTCACCTTTGATAGATGATGAAATGGAAAGCTCAGCGCTGGTAAACAGTCGATATGCCAGAGCGCTATTCTCTCTCTGCTCACCGTCTATTATACCAGTGGCGTCATACGTATTGACATCACCGCCTCCTCTAAGCGTGACCTTTCCAGCAGTCTTACTCATAAATATATTGACTCCTATTGAATTATTTCTGCCTACATTACTATAAGTAGTCAGTGATCGATTGACCGACTCATCGCTCACGATGGATTCTATCAGTTCAGATGTCCTACGATAGTAGAGAGATCCAAATATGGAGATGCCCACAAAATTAGAGTTGTATCCTAACTCAAGTTGCTTCGTCAATTCTGGCCCTAAGAAAGGATTTCCAAAACTGACATTTCCTATATCTGTATTGTTTACAAATGGGTTAATGAATCGTAAGCTGGGGCGCTGTATCCGCTCACTATAGCTCAGCTTAAGAGTCCTGAAATTAGACAGCGTCTTGGAGATCGCTATGTTAGGCAGGAAGTTATTATAAGCATTGTCAAATTTTTGCTCTGAGACATCACCGTTTCCATTGATCAGGGTCCTCTCATATCTACCTCCGACTACCGCATTCATCTTGCCTATATAAAAATTATATGAAAGAAAGCCAGCATACACATCTTGGTCATAGAGAAACTGATTCGATCTATCATTGTCCCGACTGCTATAACCGCCTGTGCCCTCGTCAAATAAGAAATACTCAGAAGCACTATCAATATTTCTGATTACAGTCTTTATACCCATTTCTAACTTATTAGCCTTACCAAGAGGATGGACATAATCTATTTGAGCAGTCACTTCTAGATTGTCGGGATCATTAAAAATTCTCTCGTCCCGTAGCACAAAATCCTCCGTGGTGCTGACATCTCTGACGATGTTATCTTGACTCTGTATGCCTCCAGATATTTGTACTGCGAAAACTAACTCTCTCTTCTCATTGTCCGCGAATTTCTTAGTGTAGTCAGAGTTCCAATCATATCCACTATTTAGGGAGTTACCTGTAGATATTCCATTGAAAGAATTCATGCTTGTAAGATCACTGGCGAGTCTAAACCACTCGCTTGTTCCATCCCTATCGAAGCCAAAACCACGTAAATTTATTGATGTATTTATGGCATTAAAGGCATTGAAATCGTAAAAAGCACTGGCAGAGCCTCCAAATCCCAGCCTTGACTGATTCGTCACTCCCTCTCTTGAAAAAGAGACAATGTTAGAAGGCACTAATGTTCTGGTAAACGAATTATTCGCATCAATCGGAATGGAATAAAATACACCACCATTCGCGCTAAAACCAAACCTGCCCTTACCTATATTAAGGTTTAAATTAGCGTTGTTTTGACGATTTCCAAGGGAGGCATTTACAGTACCTGCTATACCCTCGATGTTATCTTTTTTAGTAATAATATTAATGATTCCCCCTGATCCCTCACCGTCATATTTGGCGCCAGGTGAGGTAATCACTTCCACTTTTTTGATTTGATCGGCAGGAAACATCTTAAGTGCATCAGCTGCGTTAGCAGAGAACATGCCTGATGGCTTACCATTAATCAATATCTGAATCTGCTGAGATCCCCGCAAAGATACATTGCCATCTAAATCAACTGACAGCATCGGTACTTTCCGTAATACGTCAGTAGCATCTCCTCCTGCAATGGATGTATCATCTTCTGCATTAAATACAATTTTATCTACCTTATTCTCAACTAGCGAGCGCTTGTCTCTGATCTCTACGGCATCCAGCACAATGTTATCCTGTGCAAGACTGATATCGCCCACATCATAGTCTGGATCTTTGAGTGTTAGGATGACCTCTTCTATTTTTTTTGTTTCATAGCCGAGAAAAGATATCTCCAGCACATATCGACCATCACTGATGTCTGTCAGTTTGAAAGAACCATCCTCTTCCGACAGGACTCCGTTAATCACTTTTTCTGAGCCCTCCTTTATTAGAGAGATAGTCGCATAACTCACTGGTTGTTTAGACGCTGGATCAATAATCTTTCCAGATATTTTACCCTTGATTGACGGCCCTTTCTTTCCACCGAACCCTCCCCACTGAGCGGATATCGAAATGGTGCAGATCATAGAAAGAATTAAGGCAGATAAAAATTTCATGAGTTTATCGTTGCTGATACAGGTCATATAATAGAAATAATAGAATCAAGTTCAAATAAAAGGCGATTTTGCAATCTTACTCGAACTAATAGACGAATCCTAAAAATTAAACTACATAAATTAATTAGTAGATAACCTTTTGAGAGCGCTAAAAGACTTATATAAACATTTTTCATCCAGATACCAGCATGTATTTTTGGACTATCAAGTAGACCCGACGCCTCGGTATGATACCAGCAAGGGCCCTCATAAACTACTTCGGCGAGTCATTAATGAAAATAGGATGCAATATGTAGCAGTACTTAATGAGCTAATAACATTCAAGCCGGAGTTGGCGCTTATACCTTCAGTCCAACAAAACGAGGATTCGCCATTCTGGAAAAATGAATATTTACCTGCTTTGGATATGGCAGTATTGTACTCTATGATTTCCACTAAAAGGCCAAATCAATACATTGAGATAGGCAGTGGTAATTCGACCAAGGTGGCAGCTCTTGCCATTAAGAATGACCAACTCACGACGACGATTACCTGCATTGATCCTCAGCCCAGAGCCAATATTTCGTCTATAGTAGATCGGCACATCAGGAGCGCTTTCGAAAAGTTAGACTTTTTTAAAGAAATAGCGATTGATTCAGGAGATATCTTATTTATTGATAATTCTCATCGATTACTACCTAATTCGGATGTGATGGTCCTCTTTTTGGAGATTCTACCTCAGCTGCCCACCGGCGTCATTGTCCATCTTCATGATATTTATTTGCCATTTGACTACCCTCAGTTCATGTGCGATAGATTTTACTCAGAGCAATATATGCTAGCAGCGTTTCTGATAAACAATCCAGAGCGCTACCACACCATTTGCCCTAACTATTTCATCAGTGAAGACGATGAATTAAGCCAAGTGTATCAGTCTCTCTGGGATATAGCTGCACTACAAGGTGTGGAACGGCATGGTGGTTCTTACTGGTTAGAAATCAGATAACATATGGTGAAATCATTTGCATCAATATCTATCTGCTATAAGACATTCTGCGTCTATTAAATATTGCCAACCACCTATTCACAATGCTCAATATACACTCGACGCAGAGTGAAAAACATTGTCCAACTCAGATGGCTTGCTTCGAGACTTTCTTTTGATCAACTGTGATGTGACATCAAACTCAGTGATACGCTATGCTCAGCAGATAGCTATTTATACTTATAGTCGACTTATGATCCAATAGATGTATTCAGGTACGCTTCAAGTCTAAACAGTCAAAATACTCCTCCAGTGAGAAGCCTAAAAGACAAATAGTTACATCTGCCCAATTTTATTCTATTAGATTAATTTCAAAATAGCTAGGCACCTACACAAATTACACTATATCTTTTACGGCCTCTTTAAATTCTGTCCACGCAATGAGCTCATTTTCACTGTCATCGAATTTTTCAATTAGTTTGTTAGCCACAATTGATCGGATAAAGCCTCCGACCTTTGCTTTTTTCAATAAAGCTTTTACTTCATCTTTATTTAATTCTCCATCACCATTTTTATCAAAAAACTTAAATGCTGATTCTGGAGAATCAAAATGCTGCGTTAGGACAATTTTAATCTTATTTAAGATTTCCTTTTCCTTCTTTGATGCCATAATGACAAATTTGAATTTACTATTATAGGGATTAGTTCTTAATTATTTCCCTCGCTTTTTCTAATTGTGTTGGATCATTTACATTCATAAGTATGGTCGCATCATCTAAAGGTACTGTCTTAACATCATTATTAATCAGCACTTTTCGCGGACAGGAGTATCCCAATGCCATGAATTCTAACAGTCGTAAATAAGATTTTGGCTCCCAGATGGTACAGAGTGGATCAGGAAATGCCGCATCTGGTCTGATAAAGCAAGTAGCGACCTTAGACCTATCTCGCTCTCGTAATAATCTATATATTACTTGCTCACTAATGAATGGCAAGTCGGACGCGACAACCAGCCAGGCAGCGTCAGGATCTGTCCTAAATGCTGAAAGTATTCCACCGAATGGGCCAAGATTAATAAACTGATCAACAATTGATTCCGGTTGAAAATGGTTCTCTTGATCTGACCGAATGGACACATATACGTCTTGGCACTCCGATCTCAACATGCCAAAGAGATGATCCACCTGATTAGACCCATGGTAATTGATCAAACTTTTATCATGCCCCATCCGCTGGCTTTTACCGCCAGCCAAGATCAATCCTTTCAGCACATTTCTTTCAGTAACTGCATTGAGCAGAAAATCAGCTACAGCCTTGATGTTATCCCAATGAATAACGGGTATATTATCTGATACAATCCCATCAAGAAAATCGTAGCTTTTGGGATTATTTTCAGTGGTGATGATGAGGCTTACATTAGTTAGTTTATCTAATTTTTTTGAAAGCGACTCTTTTTTTCGCTCATCGATAAAAACTATTTGCCGCTCCGCTGTAAAATGATTACCATTAATAAAGACCAAGTCCACATTGTTATATAGCAGCCTTCTTTTATATAGATTATCACAAGCCTGAGTAGCAATAGTCTGGTAGCTCTGAAAATGTGTCGTCTGCTGGTAAAATTGAAGTTGTGGAGCTTGATGATCGTGAGAAGCGTCTACATAAGCCACATTAGCTCGATCAGAGATCATATTTGATACATGAGCCACCCAAGTAGATATCGAGTCGCAAGTGGTACCAATGATCGCAAATTCATTCCTGCCCCATTGTCCCATGGAGGGTTTCGCAAGATTAGTATGTTTCTGGTGTCCTGACATTTAGTTTGACTTATCGTACTGATATTCGCTCTTCCCTCCGGATTTCGAAATTAATCTTGTCTCCAAGATCCGGATGTCGTGAGAAAGAGCCTTGCACATGTCATATATCGTCAGTGCAGCTACTGACGCGCCCATGAGTGCCTCCATCTCCACACCCGTCTTACCATCCACAGCTGCCATGCACTTGACGATGATCTGCTGATCTAATCCTGGAGTGATATCAATGGATACCTTATTGAGGCTGAGTGGATGACATAGCGGGATCAAATCGCTGGTACGCTTGCTGGCCTGAATACCTGCTATGATGGCTGTATTAAATACGGGACCTTTTTTAGTGTGTAGTTCATCTGCGCTGATCAATTGAAATATCTCACTCGTGACCTGTACTATAGACTGAGCGATTGCGCGGCGTGAAGTATTAGCTTTCTGACCGACATCGACCATAGTAGGATTACCTGAGCTATCTATATGACTCAATTTATTCATAGATGCAAAATACAACTATGTTATGAGTTTAGACAGGCACCCACAGCATAATCCCAAATGAATACATCGCAAATGGTGGCTGGCTAAGCAGCTATTTCGCTACGATTTACTTCTCTATCGACGAGAGCAGCGATGTCACTCAGACTATCATTAAGCTGCTCGTAAGAATCAATCACGAAGTACTGTGCCTGATACTTATCTTTAATGTATGGAGTGGCTACTATCTTTTCTATGTCGAATGCGAGATGGACTGCTTCATCAGATAGGCTAAATACCGACTCTCCTGAAGATGACAATATACCTGCTCCATATATTTTCAAATCCTCTCCTTCTCTTATCAAGCCAAACTCTACTGTATACCAATATAGCCGAGCCATAATTTCTACGATATGTGGATTATTAATATGGGCTAAAGTTATCTCACTGATGCCTTGAAGAAATTGACAAAAATTAGATTCGCTCAGCAGCGGTATGTGCCCAAAGACATCATGAAACATATCAGGTTCTTCCAAATAATCTAATTTGGCCTTAGACCTTAACCAAGTGGTGGCTGGAAATTGACGCTTAGCTAAGTGCTGGAAAAAAGGCTTATTATCAATTAATCCAGGGACGACATAAATTTGCCATCCTGTTGCTTTATCTAATTCTATATTCACCTCATCAAAGCGGGGAACAGCCTTCGGTTTAAATCCGCACTTGACCATACCATCTAAATATGACTGGCTAGCGATATTCTTTATGATTCCTATCTGTTTATTATACAATAATGACCAAACTTCATGGTCTTCAGCGGTGTAAGCTTGATAATCCTGTGACATAAGTAGATATTTAGTGCAACAATAGTTGTCATAGCAAATATAATAATTAGAGTCAATTGACGCAAGAAAACTGCGCTTATTAATCTTCTAAATAATTAGCATAAATGGTATTTAGTATTCTTTTGAGATCTGAGAGATCCTTATGGTCTAAACCCTGCCAACCTTTATCACGATTAGACTGCACTTCGGGTAGAACCTTGCTGATGACCTTCCTGCCTGCATCGGTAAGGATGACCTTATGCCGCCTTCTATCACCTTCAAAAGGTAATCTATCCGTATAGCCCTTCTTGCATAACAAGTCGATAATTCTAGATACGGTAGGCGCATCCTTGTAGGTATCATCTGCTAACTGATTTTGTGATAGCCCTTCGTCGCGCCCATTCAGACGATTCAAGATAAGCCATTGCTCAGGGGTGAGGTCTACTGCAAGTGATTTAAATCTTTGGTTCAGATCACTTCGTAGGGCCTTTACCGCTCTATCCATGATATATCCGAATGCTGGTACTTCTTTCATCGTACCGCAAAGATTATTAGTCTCTTAAACTTAACAAATAAAGAGAGAATTATTTTATTGCATTTATTTCCAAGTGTACGCTTAACATTAAGCTATAATAATCGTTCTCTAAGAATATGAAATACAAACACAGGTACAAGATAAGTTTTATCTTGATGATCCTATGGGGCTCCCTGCCCGCGCAAACAGATAAAAGAATACTTAGTGGATATATAAAGGACGCAGACAATGGAGAAACACTCATAGGTGCCAATGTCTATGTGCCCTCACTAAATGCGGGTACAGTTTCTAATGAATATGGATTCTACTCTATGACCATTCCAATGGGTGAATACGAAGTCGTCTATTCATACATCGGCTTTCAGCAAGAAGCCATAGCACTCGATCTCAGCCAAAATAGGACACAAAATGTGGAATTACTCTTAGAGTCAGCTACTCTCGATGAGGTGGTCGTCAGCTCCAAGGCTAAAAATGCAAATGTCAGTGATCTGGAAATGAGCGTCAATACCTTAGACATCAGTACGATAGAAAAGCTGCCTACCCTGCTGGGCGAAGTAGAAATACTAAGAAGTATTCAGCTACTCCCAGGTGTCAGCTCCGTCGGAGAGGGAGCAGCCGGATTCAATGTTCGGGGCGGCAGCATAGATCAGAATCTTGTCCTTTTAGATGAAGCTCCAGTTTATAACTCGTCTCACCTATTTGGGTTTTTTTCGGTATTTAATCCCGATGCTGTCAAAGACGTCAAGCTGTACAAGGGAGGTATACCCGCCAGGTATGGAGGCCGACTTTCATCCATATTAGACGTGCGGATGAAAGAAGGCAATAATAAGCGACTGGCGGTGAATGGTGGTGTGGGTGCTATCTTCAGTAGGCTATCGATAGAAGCGCCTCTCGTAAAAGATAAATCCTCCTTCATATTCGCGGCAAGGCGTTCCTATATAGATGTATTAGCGAAACCATTTCTTTCTGAAGACCTCAATGATTCTGTCCTGAATTTTTACGATCTGACTCTAAAGACGAACTACAATATCAATGATAAAAATCGCATTTTCCTATCAGGCTATATGGGAAGAGATAATTTTGGTTTTGGTGATGATGCTGGTTTTAATTGGGGTAATAGAACCCTCACGCTGCGCTGGAATCACCTTTTCAGCGAACGACTCTTCTCTAACTTTACCGTACTCGCCAGTGACTATGATTATGACATAAATTTTGGTGATGACTCTCAGAATAGTTTCAGCTGGAATGCCAGTATCATTAACTATAGTGTGAAGCCAGAGCTAACTTATTTCATTACTCCAGGTAATGAGCTACGCTTCGGCGGCCAGTCCATCATTTATAAATTTGAGCCAGGTAATGCCGTAGGAGTGAGTGAAGGTGAAGTCAGAGACCTAAGCCTTGATGCTAAATATGCCATAGAGAATGCACTCTATGTTGAGAATGAGCTGAATATCAGTGATAAACTTAGTGTCAATTATGGCCTTCGGTACTCGTCATTCGACTATACTGGAGATGGCATAGCCTACACCTATGGAGAAGCAGAGGCTGGTACGCGCAGACCTGTGACTGGTGCGCAGTCATTTGATCAGTGGGAGTCTATCCAACGGCATAGCGCCTTTGAGCCACGTCTTTCTCTTAACTATGTGTTCAGCGAATCTAGCTCCGTCAAGGCCAGTTTTATGCGGACAGCTCAGTACATCCACCTTATCTCCAATACAGCTGCCTCAACACCAGTGGATATCTGGACGCCAAGTACGAATAACATACAGCCACAAAAAGCCAGTCAATTTGCCGTTGGGTTTTTCCAGAATTTTTTGGATGATAGCTATGAATTTTCTGCAGAGGCTTATTATAAAGATTATGATCAGCTAGTGGACTATATCGATGGCTCTGATCTGTTGCTGAATGAACTATTAGAAGGTGACCTTCTGGAGGGAGACGGGAGAGCGTACGGACTCGAACTGTTAATGAAAAAAGTGCAAGGTCGATTCTCTGGTTGGCTAAGCTATACCTTAGCCCGCACAGAGCGAAGAGTAGCAGGGATCAACAATGATGAGTGGTATCCTTCTCGATTTGATCAAACTCACAATCTTAGCCTATCAGGATTCTATGAACTGGGAAGAAGGTGGAGCATCAGCAGTACATTTTCCTTGATCTCTGGAACACCTTTGACATTTCCTACTTCGAGATTTGAGCAGCAAGGCTATGTCATCCCACACAATGCACAAGAATCCAGAAATAATACTCGCATACCGACGTACCATCGACTCGACTTTTCAGCTACATTAGGTCCCAAGGATCGGCCTAACAGAAAGTGGAAGGGAGAGTGGGTGTTCTCCATCTATAATATATACAGTCGCAGAAATCCCTTTTCCATTTATTTTAGGCAGGAACTAGGTGATTCATCACCAGGTCAAGCCATTAACACTGAAGCTGTAAAATTATCGGTTATTGGCAATTTCATACCATCAGTTTCTTATAACTTCTCATTCTAATTATATGAACTTATCAAACTACTATTCAATATTTTACATATTAATACTTCTTAGCATATATTCATGTGAAGATGTCATTGATGTACAGCTACAAGACGCAGATTCAGAGATCGTCATAGATGCCTGGATCAGCGATGAGCCTAAGGAGCAAGTCATTACATTGTCCCTCAGCCAAAATTATTTCAATGCTGACTTCGTAGATAAGATTGTAGATGCTGAAGTGAAGGTGATCCATGAAAATGGCCAGGTCTATGATTTTATTCATCAGCAAGATGGTCAGTATGTGTATGATGCAATCACTAATGGCAGCATCAACCGGACGGGGAGTGATTTTACACTCTCTGTAACTTGGGATGGTGTGAACTATAGCGCTCTCACTGCACAAAATCGGGTACCTGCTGTGGACTCCATTGGATTTGAACTTAGAGAAAATGAGCTCATCGGACCAGATGGAATCTATGCTCAATTTTTTGCTCGGGACTTCGTGGGTCACGGAGATGCTTACTGGATCAAAACGTATAAAAATGGAGTTTTTAGAAATGGTCCTCGTGAGATGAATATAGCCTACGATGCAGCGTTTGATGCAGGTACTGGAGTCGATGGTATCATATTCATCCCTCCAGTCAGAGAGTTAGTTAATCCTGTGTCAGAAGACTTCGAAACAATCCCATGGCTGGAAGAAGAGACGATAAGAGTAGAGATACACTCTATCTCCACCACAGCCTTCCAATTTTTAGAAATTGCCAGGGACCAAATGATCAATGGCGATAATGGTATTTTTGCCATTCCCTTAGCTAATACTCGAAGTAATATTAAGAATACCACCACTGGTCAGAGAGCCTTAGGATTCTTTAATGTAGCGTCGGTTTCTGCCTTAGAAAAGGCAGTATCATTATAAGTTAATTTGAGCAACTGTCTTTTACGCTCAGATCAGTATCTTGCTCTATTTACATATATAAGATATGAATTCAAATTCGTCCATGCGCACAAAGTATGACTACCAATCATAGCTGACTAAAACGATACCTATCAAAAGCTAACATCCTCAATATAGATCCAAGCGATCTCCATATAGATAAACCAATCGAGTCAATTGAGTAGGGATGGTCTGTAATAAACATAGTGACGCCGTAGGTGTAATTCCTTTATAGCCCAGCACGAGGTACTGGGCAAAGTAGCAGAGAAAGGTTTCGGTTGGCGAGATTTTTGGCAAAATCATGGCAACCAGTTTTTACAGTGACCCCTCTTTTTTTGAGAATTAAATATTATAATGTAACAGTTCCATATATAATATTTACGCAGCATTATTAATAATCTCTAACCGATAAATTTTCAATCATTTAGAGTTTTGAATCTTAAGCATCAGGTTCTTCTCAAGATCCCTGAGTAAAGAAAATAGAGATGATCAGTTCGCTCTATAAAATTTATATCCTTTGATCGAGTACTTGAAATGCTTATATGACTCAATCCATGGATTGCCCTTATGAATGATAAGATAAAATAAAGAGGCTCACATTAAGTCGACGAGACATAAGCATGCGAGCCCCTTTTGAAATTACAGCTATAATTTTAGCATTTTTTTAGTGATGGATTGCTCACCGTCGCTAATTGTATAATAGTACATACCGCGGTCCGGGATTTGCTCTGCAGAGATAATGATCTCATTAGCACCTGACTCAGCGTTGATCTGGACAGAGTAGAGCATTCTACCTGATAGATCTGATATTGAAAAATCAATCATCTTTGAGGCATCCGTCATAAATCGCACTGAAGTCCTATCATGAAAGGGATTCGGCTGATTCTGCGTCACGACTAAAGATCCTGTCTCTTGATCTGAAACGTATGTAAGCGCAACCGTGCCTGACTCAATGATTCCATCAACAACAGAATAAAACTCAGCCGCTATAGCCTCTTCCAAGTATACCGCTGCAGAGATGGAAGTAGGCTGCTCAGCCTTGACCAATAACGAGAACAAGACATCTCCATCATTAATGACATCAGCTTCACCAGTCCAACTGAATGAAAGTCGATCTGACTGTACATAATAATTAGATTCATCTATATCTAATATTGCAGGAATGACTTCGAGCAGCTCTAGTTGCGATAAGTGCAGTTGTAGCTGTACCCCACTCATTTCTATATTTTCAGCTGCTCGAATGTCTATTTTTTTGATTTCTCCAGTGTTTAAGATAGCATCGTCCACTTCCAAGGATACTTGCTCGTCATATCTGACATCGCTCCTGATTCTCGAGTTAGGATTAGCATCACCATTGATATCCCCGACCTTGACACCGACGAAGTCATATTGACCACGCGACCCTTGAAAATCAATAATCATGATCTCGTCTAAGAAAGGCCATGGAGAGTGAGGGTCTGCCAAAGTCTGATTAGCATCAAAGAAAAGCCAGCTCTCGCTATTAGAAAATTTGTCATACTTACCCAAAATCAGACCTCTAATCTCATGAATATCTGCAATACTTAATGTTTGATCACCATTCACATCAGCTGCCAGATACCAGTAGGGACTGGAAAGTCTAAGGTTGCCCACTATGATTAGATATAACTCTACAATGTCACGAGTACTGACTCCATTTAGATAGCGGTCTACTTTCGATGCTGAGAGTCGGTAGTTTTGGTCAGATGGGTTATCTCTAAAAGCATAAAAACCATTAAGACCCGTCGTAATTTCTCTTGCATGTAAGGAATCATTAGATTCTATGCGAACTATGGCCTGGCTAATTAGCTCACCATACCTGGTCTTAAGAGATCCCGCTATGGTAAAACTATCAATGCAGGCAGTACACGGGCCAGCGTACCCACCTTGACGAAGATGGCCAAAAAGAGAATCAGTACTAATGCAGTCTGTCACACCATTATCACAGATGTAGATACTGTCAGGTCCACAGTACCAGCTGCTGTCATATCTTATATTTTCCAAATACTGGAAACAATCTGGTAAGCTATCACGATTAATATCAAAAGTATCTGACACGCCTGGGCATAAGTCAAAGCGGTCTACGACACCATCGCAATCAAAATCAGTAAGGTCGCACGGTAGACATAGTATGCCTCCACAGTCAATACCTGACTCATCACCATTTTGTATATTATCTTGACAATCAATGCAGTCACCACTCTCATCTAATGCATAGGGACAAAAATTATGAGCGTTAGGGTCAGTACAGCCTGATCCAGTCAGCGGGACATCATCTGCTGGCCAGTCCATTGATGAGTGTCCAGAACCAGAGGACGTGCCCGATCCTGTCGGAAATATGTGAGCACAGGGATTGACCGTACCAGTACCAGTCATGGCTAATCTAATAACCTGATTTCCGGCGACATGTTGAGATATGCGAATGTCATCACCGCAGATATCATCGTTTGCAAATAAAGAATAAAATACAAATAGAAGGAATACTGTTCCAATCAACTTCATAATATAGATTTGGGGAAACTGTTAATTTAAAATAAATCAGGTGTGGATCTTAGACATGTTCTGGAGCCCAAAGATAGGCGCCTCTCAAAGCACAACACATGGTGTAAACCCTACATATGTACTTAGAGTATTTACTAACACTGAAAAGGCTAGATTTATTATCTCAATTGAATCATTTTACCAGTCAGTATTTCACCTCTGTATTCGAGCTGATAGTGTTGGACACCTCGGCTTTCGAGCTCTCTGAGAGTTATCTCATTTAGACCTGCAGGGTAGTTCTCTTCTGATCGATATATGAGTTTGCCCGAAGCATCAAATACAGTTAATACTGCAATGTCAGATGTTGGAATCAGGAAGGAAATCGAGGTTTGGTATTGGTATGGATTAGGCACATTTTGATATAGAGTAAATGGCTCTTCTGTAGTCTCCTCTACCTTATGAAAGCTTAAGTCGTAAGTCTGCAGGTCCGAGCCGGCATATATCTCATTCGATATATCTTGCAGCTGCTCAATGCTAAGTACAGCCTCCGTATAGATGGTAAATAAGGCGTCCTGACTTAGTACTGTGCCCACTGGATCATGCCAGCTCATTTTAAAATGATTCTCTTTTAAATAGTAATTCGTTCCGTCAATATTTAATTGTACAGGTTGAATCGATAAGAATGTTTGCTCGAGATCTTTGACATCAAATTGAAATCCATAAATAGGTAAGTCGGTTGAAATCGAGAAATTGTACGCATAGTAATTATCGGCGACTTTGCGCTCGCTGTAATCTATATTGATGACTTCATTTGATCTGGTCTCTGATTCTAAGTTTTGCTCCACTTCAAAACTGTTGTTGACATCTCCAATCTTGACCCCGATTAGGTTTTGATCGCTATAGTCTGCTATAGAATCTATAAGCTGTAGACCATTAGAAAATGGCCACGGCCGTATTGAGTCTGCAAAGGCATCGGACCTATCGATGAAATGCCAATTTTCACCAGCATTCCATTGTTCTATCACGCCGAGAATCATTCTCCTCATGACTATGATATCCACCACAGATACGTCTTCATTACTACTGACGTCTGCTGCTATGATTTTATAAGGTGTTGCCAAAGTATCAAGCCGCAGAATGTGTCTTTGGGCTAAGATTAAATCAAGCGTTGTCACGCCATCAATTGGCCGATCCACACGATCCGCTTCAAGTGAATAATTATTCCTGGTCAGGATATCCTGAAATGCAAATTTTCCAAGAGAATCTGATTCAGCTGTGTATGAGGTATCGATGAGGTTGGGTGTCAATCTTAATTTGACATCTGGTATAGCCCTGCCTATATCCGTAGCAATCATGCCAGATAGTGTAATTAGGCTATCCAGAACCATAAGCGAGTCTCGCATATTTAAGGTGTCAAATGCCATGGTATCCATCACCATCATGGTATCGATGATCGTCATAGTGTCGGTCACTGCCATACTATCAAGCATAGTCATGGTGTCAAGCATGGAGATCGTGTCAATCATGGACATAGTGTCAATCATGGACATAGTGTCAATCATGGACATAGTGTCAACCATTGTCATTGTGTCAATCATGGTGATGGTATCTATCATGCCCATCGTGTCTATCATACCCATCGTATCTATCATGCCCATCGTGTCTATCGTACCCATCGTATCTATCATAGCCAACGTGTCTATAATGCCCATCGTGTCTATAATGCCCATCGTGTCTATCATGCCCATCGTATCTATCATGCTCATCGTATCTATCATGCTCATCGTATCTATCATGCCCATCGTGTCTATCATGCCCATCGTGTCTACAATGCCCATCGTGTCTATCATGCCCATCGTGTCTATCATGCCCATCGTGTCTACCATGGTTGTCGTATCGATCATTCCCATTGAGTCAAGCATCATCAAGGTGTCCACCATACCCATCGTGTCAAGCATTGTCATCGTATCGACCATACCCGTGGTGTCTAACATCGACATCGTGTCCAACATACTCACAGTGTCAGGCATAGTCATAGTGTCGACTGTCAATACGCTGTCAATCACCGTCATGGTATCGACCATCAACATGGTATCGACTGTAGACAGCGTATCTATCATGGTCAGGGTGTCTAGCATCATGATCGTGTCGGCCATGTCCATGGTGTCTACTACTGAAATAGCTGACCCCACTGACAATGCTGTACTGAATTGGTTATCACTAGTTCTGATACGGATGGAGTCCTCACCGATCTCACTCAGCACATAGCAATGATCAGCTAATCCGCTCTCAGAGCTAACTACGATAACCGTATCAGGATGAACACCCTCTATGATAATACTCATTGGTATATTAGCCAATACATCATTGGTCATGTCCTCGAATACCACTACGCTTATACACGCCGTATCTCCTACAACACCAGAATTATTAAAATCTACAATCGAAATGGTATAATTTAATTCTCTACCTATACAGTCACATGTTGCTGATAAAATGTCCACTGCAGTCGCCTCATCGCTATCGTCACAAGGATCTCCGGGAAGCTTATTATCAGCACAAGTAATTATACCTAATTCACAAGGTCCACATACTCCACCACAGTCAATAGCGTCCTCATCTTGATTCTGTATCCCATCAGTGCAGTCACCACAGGTAGAAGAAAATTGTGCTTCGTCTACGACATCCGTCGCTGTACAGCCATTTGCATCCGTTATTATTATGCTTGGAGGGGACGAAATCGCGATGACGCCTACTGATTCTGAAATACCATTCCAGTCAAAGCTATAAGGTAAAGATCCGCCAAATACATTAGCAGAAGCGCTGCATTCGCTTTGATACTCCAATTGTATATCTACAGAAAGAGAATCAGGCTGTGTAATGTCTTGGGTGCACATACTTTGATCACCCGAAGCATCAGTTAGTGTGATGCTGTAAGCGCCAGCCGAGAGATCGATGATGGTTAATGTCGTATCACCATTACTCCATAATATACTCAGTGAATCCAACTCTGTGATACTATCTAATGACATCTGACCATCTGAGCCGCCAAAACAGCTGACATTAGAAACCTTTAATGAAGCACAGTCAAAAACTTCCTGAGCATGTAAGACCACGGTCCAGCATATACATACAGATACAAGTAAAAGACGGCTCATTAGATTCGATTTTGGAGTATGACATATTAATAGTACAAATAATACACCAAAATACACAGGAAGCTACGTGACACGGAAGACACTACACTGGATAAGCTGTCATAACGACACAGAAATCATACATAATTCGGGCTTTTCTATTAAAAATACTGCTGATAATAGACGTATCGAGTCCTTTTGACTTACTGACACCCTATTGCGTCACCTACCTATCACCATTAATAAGGACATAGAATTCTGACTTCTAATGATCATTAGTGGCCTCTAATGATGTCGCTGATAACATATCAAATTATGAAACTATGTCAGATATATAGGCTATAAGATAAATTAAATCAAAACGCCACAAAAAAAAATTAGACGTGATGATTAACTTATAAGGAAGAAAAGATCAATGACGCTCGGAAGGCAGAACGACTAATTTTCATTAAGTAACGTAGAGTATAATTCGGGTAGCTCAAAGTTATTAAAAATGAAAATTCATATCAAGAATTAGCCTTCTACTTGGTTTGATATTACGATATAGCGGACATAAAGAATGAGCCAACTCATCACGCTGAATTGGCTCATTTTAACTTATATCTATCGCTTATTTAGATTACTACTTCAGCAAGATCATCTTGCGGGTTTCGATCTGATCATCGTACATCAGCTGATAATACATGATTCCCGATGATCCTAAATCATCAGCTCTAAGTACTATCGAATGGTCACCCCTGCTCAACACGGCTGATTCTCTGTATAGTACCTTTCCGCTAATATCAAATACCGTAGTCTCTACCATGCCCGCTGATGGCACAGATAATTTGATTACTGTATTATCTGCGAATGGATTAGGTTGATTCTGATGAACGGTAAATAAATCAGAGCGGGGCTCTTCAAAAATTAATGTTATATCGTGAATGGTCAATTCTAAACCCTGGTAAGCTTCTGAGGCAATATCATTTTGTGATAGACGCAACATTTCACTTAGCATACCTGACTCAGTAGCAGTAAAGTCCATGTAAAATAAAGACTGCTCATCCGAAATGGCTCTAATATCGCTCCAACTAACTCGAGTAGATGTAGCTTGATTATTTAGATTAGATCCTCCCCAGCTCAGCACTTCACTCCCACTTGAATTATAGACCAGTCCTTCGTGCTCAAGTGAAAGCTGGAAACCTAACAAATGTTTGGCCTGGCTTACTGATACTTCTATAGTGGCAGACTCCCCTCTATTTAGATACCTGTCAGTCATTCGAAACTCGACAGGCTCCTCGCTGGTCCTGATGTCAGTCCTTCCAAACCCTTGGGCTGAGGCATTATCATTGACATCACCTATTTTAATCGCTATGAAATCTTGATCGCTTAAGCTTACTTCCAGATTACTGATATTAATGTCCTCTAGCAGAGGCCACGGTGAAAGTGTATCCGCAAATGATTGATCTGCAGGTATAATAATCCAACTGTCGTTATTAGGTAGTCGATCTATATTTCCAACAATTAAATTTCTAAATACTATAATATCGCTGACTGAGACAGATTGACTTCCATCAGCATCTGCAGCAATGACTTTAAAAGGACTATCTAATAGATCACCCCCTAATATATGTTTCTGAATTAAAACTAAGTCCAAAGTAGTTACCCCATTCAATAATTCATCATCATATACAGCGTTTAGCCGAAAATCCTGGAATAAGGCATTGTTGTTAAATACATAAGAACCATCATTAGCAGACTGTGTCATACGTGAGAATTCTATCTGGGTCGTATCAGCATTCAATAATGTCATATTGACTCCTGGTACGGCCACTCCCATCGGAGTCGTTACTTTACCAGTGATGAATATTCCTGTGCTATCTATCATTCCTGGCCCCATGCCAGTGGTATCTATTGGAGCAGTGCAGTCTGCTTGGATTCTGATATCTATTTCACACTTAGCTCCATTTCTAGAGGAATCCCACACCCACACATCGAATGCTCTGGAAGTATCCACATTTTCACACTCTATATCTACTGACCTCTGAGTCGAGAAAGCTAGTTCTCTCGGATTAATCGGTGTGACTCCTCTCGGGACGATGCTGTACCTAAGATTATTAGGTACGGTACAATTATCGATACTATTCAGATTAAGGTCCGAGGCAACGATGGTAGTAGCCATGGTATCTCCTACTGCAACCACAGGCGCTGTAGTCAGGCATATTGGAGTCGGCGGCGTGACATCATCAAATCTGATGGTGGTCACTTTAGAGGCTTCATTACCACAAGCATCAGTCACATCGATTAAGACAAAATAGAAAAAGCCTTCATCTCCAGATCTAGTACTCAGTGTAAATTCTGAACCAGTGAAAGTATATTCGCTAAGGCCATCAGCATCAAATACAGGGAAGCCAATAAAATTTCTCACTCTCACTCTCCACTCCAGATCGCCGCTCAGCTGCGAGGCTCCACATACGTCAGTGGCTGATATCGTCAGAGAATCTATACCTGAACATCCCAGTGGATTACCATTACTATCTAACTCTCGAGTAGTGCTGACAATGACTGTATCGGGTGAATTAATGATAGGCGCAGTATCGTCGTTGAGCGAGATAGTCTGTTCATAATTATAGATACCGTCTATTGATATCATTGAAGGGACATACCTGATATAGGTCAGCGATCCATCTCCTGAGCAAGTCTCACATCCATCCCTTAAATCTTCTACCGCTTCAAAATTAGCATCAGCGAGATCACCAGCTCCGTCATCAGGTCTGCCAAGAGCTGTATACGTACACCAGTCTATAATCGTGTGTCTGACGACTACCTCTACACAGGCACCTGACTGATCTACCATAGACTCTATCTCGGACGTATAGGCCAGTAGATCACAATTAGACTCGCACCAAGTCGCTATACCAAAGCCGTCATTAGGATTAGAACAGTTGATCGGGTCACCTAAAAATATGCTATTTAATGATTCCTCACTTACTGTCGTACTGTCAGTACAAGTCAGCCTGACTCCAGCCCGTGAGCTTCCATTACGGTGTGCAGGCCACCTGATAGACAGTGGATCAAACGCATCTTCGGCCAAAATGGTGATAAGCTGCGTACAGCTGGTCTCCATGCTATCGATTGTGCCATTGGCATTAGAATCGATGTACCATGTTCTGCTGATCGTACCTAAACCACAAGTATCTATTTCTGTACTATTATCTACGAATAATAGGTCAGCGGTGACGCTACATAAGCCAGCACCAGTAATATCTGGTCTATTTTCAGCGGCATTGATATCATCCGTACACTGGACATTAAGAGGGCCGCAAGATATAGCTACAGACGGATCGAAGGCACTAACAGTGGTCACACAGGAAGAAGAAATACCGTCACCATCTTTAGTCACCACAGTGATATCTACACCTTCTAAATCTTCACAACATAAGGTAAGTGTAGATTTACATATAACATATGGTAGTGTTCTTTCTTCTCGGATTGACCCATCTTGATTCAAAATGCTTTCTATAAATTCGTCGTCAGCACTGCAGGCATTAACAGCTGTGTAGGTTAACTCACCATCTACAATGGCTACATCTCCAGTGGACAGCGTGACAGGTCCAGCGTTAAAATCTACAGTTTTGAGTATACAGTAATCTTCCACATTAGTGGTCACGCCCAGGTCTGAGAGATTTATGGTGAACTGGCCATCGCCATTAGAGCTCAGATCATTCACTGGTATACTTAGGATGTCATCACGACATTCAAATGATATTAAAGGATTACAGAATCGATTATTATCGGTGATATCTACATCCACCCGGCATTCGCCTATAATTCCTTCTTGAGTTCTCGTTAAGATTACCACCTCTTTAGTTCCTATCTCATCACAGCAAATTTCTATATTTTGCTGACATACGGCGTAGCTCATACCATTGACCATACCGTCAGGGCTACAGCCTTCGACATAACCAAAGGCAATCTCTCCCGTGCCAGGGTTTACGCTGCCTGCATCAAAATTCGCGGCATAGACTATGCAGCGATTTACCAATACTTCTCGACCATCGACTGTGATGGTTTCTACAGCCTGAATACCGAGATCAGAGAGAGACAAGCTAGTCGCCACATCAATTGTTACATCTGAAATGGTAGCAGCATTATTAAACGTTTGAGATAATGAAAATGGAACTGGGGTTTCTATATCATCATCTACAACTGTGAAGCAGAATTGCGCTATTACGCTTTCGCTTGATAACGAAACTGTTTCAGCTGAACTATACGACCCTGAGATCATACCTATATCACTATCTACAGAAGCTATGTCACAGCCTATTCCTGCTACAAGACCATTAGTACAGCCGAGGTAGGAGAATGCCGCGGCATTCCACCTAAGAGAATAGTTGAGCATGTTAAGATTACTTATTTCTCTAGCAATTAGGTTACCACATATGGTATCTCCATCCATGGCTAACAGATCGAAAACGATCCTTTCAGAATTCTCTATGATTATGGAGCTATCTCTAATAAATTCGCCAGCTTCTCTGAAGACACTCATCTGTGTAAACATTGTATCCAAAGCAATGATGGTATCCAGTATCATCACAGAGTCTACTCGTACGAAAGTCTGAGTGATCACAGAGACTGAATCCAGGAAGCCTGTGGTTACAACAGTCCTGGTAGTATCTACGCTCAAAGTCGTGTCCCTCGCAAGAAAAGAATTAACTACAATTGACGTATCAGTTCTCACAAAAGTACTATCGAGAGTCAAGATTGTATCTAAGACCAAAGTCATACTGTCTACGACAAATACACCATCCACTAACATACTGTCAATGATAAAGCTGCTATCTATCATCATCCCAGTCGTATCGAAAGCAAAGATTGAGTTCAATATAGTGACGGTATCCATCACCTGCATACTATCGATCAGCAATGTAGAGTCTAACTGAAGCATGGTATCTGAGACAAATACGCTATCTAGAACAAGCATTGTATCCGCTATAAATATTGAGTCAAGGACTGTTCTTGTAGTCGTACTAATGCTTGAGTCAATAGAGGCTATAATATTCTGAATGACTAATATGCTATCAGGGACTTGGGTAGCGGTAATGACCTGCATTGAGTCAATCATACTGATGGTATCCACAGTGAATACACTTTGAAAAATGATCATAGTGTCAATGGTGGCGACACTATCAACACTAAATATGTCAACTAAATTAATCATCGTATCCACGCGAAAGCCACCTTGATTCACGAGCATACTATCCAGCATAAACATGCTGTCTAATACTGTATTCATAGTAATCACAGTCATAGAGTCTACTCTTTCAAATGTGCGGTCCACCACGAAGCTGGAATCAAAAGTAGTCGTATTGACAATTGTAGTATCCATAGCAAATATTGTGTCCGTGACCACCATCGTATCCATCCCCATCAGGGTGTCAAAACCTACGAAGACATCTTGAACCGTATTCATCGTGTCGATCATAAGCAAGGTATCAATAGAAGAAAGGACACTATCTATGACTAATGTAGAATCGACAACTAACATGCTATCCATATCAAACATAGTGTCTCTGACAAACATGCTATCTGGCATAAACATACTATCTAATACAAATGAAGTCGTATCAAAGCTGGTGATAGTATCAACTCTAAATATGGAATCAAGCTGATCTAAGCCACCGATCACCTCACTGCTGTCAATGGTGAACATAGTAGAATCAATGGAGATGATCGTGTCTGACATCATTATAGTATCAATCAATACCATACTGTCTAAGGAAAAGATTGAATCCACTACCAGCATCGTATCATTCACAACGCTAGAGTCCACACTGGTCAGTACCATAGAAACCACTAATACGGAGTCCATAGTGGCCACGCTATCTAAAGTAATAATAGAGTCAGTCCTAAGAAAAGTAGAGTCAAGCTCAATGGTGGTCGTTGTGTTGAATATAGTATCTGTGCCCACCATACTCGTATCGAAAGTAAGAGTGGTGGTGAGTACTAATGAAGTATCCATAATCATGATGCTATCCGCGACGAACATACTATCGATCACTAACAAAGTATCTGATGATCTTATAGTATCTATGGTAGAAGGATTGCCTGATAGATCAAATGTGAGTACGTCAGCCGTTTCTGTAGGAAGGTCCATCATTTCAATAGTAATGGTACTATCTGCAAGATCCGTAATATCATAAGTAAAGGCAAGATCATCAGTACAATCAAACCCTGTGTCTGTCACTGGATTAGTCGGTTCTGGCATAGTGGTCATCGTATCCACGGGAACCACCACCATCGTATCCACTGGAGAAACCTCCATAGTATCTATTGGTGTGACATCCATTGAGTCTATTGGTGTAGCAACCATCGTATCTACTGGAGTGACCACCATCGTATCCATGGGCATCATCATGGTATCCTGGTCTACTCCCGTTCCGGGGTTTTCAGTCGCACACCCGATCAGGTTTAGGTTGATCACTGCATTAAAGGTCTCTCCAATACTTTGACCTGCTCCCCATTCTACGACCAGCGTATTTTGATCTAGTATGTTTACTTCAGGAAATCCTCCAGATAGTATTTCGTCTCTTTCTGCAAAGATGACTTCATTCACATCAGCTCCCAGATCTACGTAAAATCTATAGAACTGGCCCGCCCTTATGGTTCTTGGTCCTATACTGCCGGTCTGATTCCACGTAAACTCAATGGTCTGAGCATTAAAATCTATGTCGTATATGTCTGATACCGAAATAAGCTCCGCCGCTCCATCCGTCATCACGACGAATGAGGTGTCAGCCAGCCTCACGGTTTCTTCCCCATCATTTGTATCAGCATCTTGAAAGGTAGATCTAACACTGACTGTCTGACCATCTAAGCTGCAGGCTAGGTTTGGATTAAACATAGCTGTTGGGTTTCCTCCAGGCATGGCGGGGTTTTCTCCATCTGGATTCTCTTCCCCTGTGTTAATAGCACTACCTAGTGTGACTTGCACTCGACAGGTGTCGATAGTAACACCATCTTGAGATTCTAATATGGTGATATCCCTAACTCCTAACTCATTATCGCAGAAGCGAAGTGTTGTTTCACAGAGCACGAATTGAATCGTATCTACATTAATCGTATTGCCTAAAGAATCCTGTTCAGAAAAAAGTCGGTCTCCTGATGATTCGCATCCATTATTAAACCGATAAGCTGGCACCTCATTTACGAAAATAGTGTCATTATTGGGTAGCAACGCTGGACCGAAATCAAAATCTACAGACCTAAGCATGCAAAGGTCTGTGCCTTGATCATTCGTCACCAGATCTGATAGATTTAACACATACATACCCGTATTACCATCCAGCAAAGCATCTGGATCAAACGTAGCATCAGGCGGACAGTCTAAGATTTGGATTGATTCTACTGCTTCGTAGCCAGTTGAGAAAGTGACCACAGCAGTCACAATGAGAGCAGCAATCACAGCATTAATTGATATCTTTTTCATACTCAGGTATCGCGATATTATAAAAGTTTGTCAGTTGTGGGCACAAAAGGCCCGCTTAGATTTAGGTCTATGGACTTAGGATTAAGAAGTGAAGATAGGTAATTCAAATAATTAACTGTCTAATAATCAATAATTTATCAATCGAGATACAGCTAATAATCGATACTCGTTGACCCTCAATATTATATTCATTATCATAAATTATATATGATTCCGAAAGGTAGAAATTTTGTCATTTTAAGAGCCAGTATATCCATTCGCACACGACCTAAGCTGCATTGATCTGGACTAAGAGTGATACATTTGTCGTAGAAAATTAATCAATACATGAGTTACTCCATTCACCCTATCGACCTACAATTCAAAGGCTACGCATTAGATATTTGCTCATTTCTGATCAAGACCAATGCAGGTCCGATCATCGTAGAGACAGGTCCTCACTCTTGTTTAGATGCACTCACTAAAGGCTTGGCAGAACACGGCTACCACAAAGAAGATGTGAAGCATGTCTTTCTGACACATATTCATCTTGATCATGCAGGCGGTGCTTGGTGTTTTGGAGATCACGGGGCTAAGATTTACGTTCATCCCTTAGGCTTTAAACATCTTCATGATCCTTCTAAGCTACTGGCCTCTGCCAAGATGATTTATGGAAATGAAATGGATCGTATGTGGGGCACGCTTCAGCCCATTCCAGCTGATCAATTTTGCGTTATGGCGGATGGCGAAGCTCAGGATGTATTAGGTCTTACGATTGTCTCTCATCATACTCCTGGTCATGCTAAGCATCATACTGCTTGGCAGCTCGACCGTTACTTATTCACTGGTGATGTAGCAGGCATCAAACATCCAGAAGGTGCTGTCATTCCACCTTGTCCTCCACCGGATATTAATATAGATCTTTGGATAGCCAGCATTGATAAGGTCCTTGCTATCAGTGAAATAGATACGTACTACGTAACTCATGGCGCAAAGGTAGATGATGTGGCATCGCATATGACAGCATTAAAAAAAGCGCTTGTATCCTTTTCAGAATTTGTCAAACCATACCATGAGCGAGCGATTCCAGCTACCGAAATCCTCCCAGAGTTCGCAGCCTTTGTCAGACAGTTTTTGACTGACCAAGGTCTATCAATCGAGGCTACTAATACGTTTGTCAATGGTGGAGCCATCATGGCAGACCTTATGGGGCTCATGCGGTATTGGAAGATTAAATCAGAAAATAAGATGATTGAATCAGAAAATAAATAACCTTGATGAAGTACCTCCTATTGGCCTTTGTTACTGTGGTAGTGGCATGTCAGCGCAGTATATCTTCCAAAGAATCTAAGACATTGGACTACAGCCACATCCCATCGAAGAAAGGCGTATGTTGGGTAGGCGGAGACTCCATCAGCATGCATAATCTTGCTGATCTCGCATCGACTGGCGCTAACTGGTTGTCACAGACACCCTTCGCATGGCAGGATGGTGTACACGACCCTGATCTTAAAATGGAGACGGTACGCGTATGGTGGGGTGAGGCAGATAAAGGCCTCAGCAACACGGCAAAATTAGCTCAAGCTCATGGCATTAAGACTATGCTCAAACCACACATCTGGATCAGAAATGCGAATGGCAAATGGCGGTCAGATCTGGAAATGAACTCCGACAAAGATTGGGATGAATGGTTCAATAAATACGAGCGTATGATCCTGCACTATGCAAAAGTGGCGGAAGCAAGTGATATGGAAGCCTTATGCATCGGCACAGAGCTTTATCAGACGACTATACAAAGACCTGAAAGGTGGCGAGCTATAATTAAGAACATCAGAGAAATTTATAGTGGCGAAATAACCTATGCTGCTAATTGGTATAGAGAATACGAAGAGATCACCTTCTGGGACGATCTCGACTATATCGGCATTCAGGCTTACTTTCCCCTGAGTGATTCAAATAATCCAGATAAAGGCAGCATATTAAAGCAATGGGCCAAGCATAAGAAAAAAATGAGTGCCCTATCTACTAAATATGCTAAGCAGGTCGTATTCACTGAAATTGGCTATAAAAATACCAGCGACTCAGCCGTGGAGCCGTGGACTTGGCCTCAGAACTTAGATAAAGCAAAGTTGACTAAGTCTGACGAGACGCAGATCAACCTCTACGAAGCCATGTTCGAAAGCCTCTTTCATGAGCCTTGGATTGATGGTTTCTTTATATGGAAGTGGTTTCATAGTACACACCAATATCGATCATATGAAGCCTATTACTCCGCTCGTGAGGCTCGATATAATTCTGTAAGATTGGCGAGGGGGTGGGAGGCTAGGCCAAAGGTATATTTTAGTCCTCAACGCACTCAAGCCTTGGAGGTCCTCAAAACATGGTACCAGAAGCGGCCTGCGGATTAAGATAAGGTGATGGTATAGGTATATTTTTTTGCTTTTCTGTTTGGGGATTCTTGATTAGCAGAATCATTGACTTTTGGCTTCTTCATGATTATCTGATAATTAACAGTTGGTTCTACTACTGGATTTGTTATGTCCCGTTTAGGCTGAATTTTAGCTTGCTTCACAGGTATTTTAAAATGAATTCTGACGGTTTTGTGAAATGTTACTTTAAGCTTACGGGGCCCTTTCGGGATTTCAAATTCTAAAAGTTTAACAATTCTTATAGCCTCCTCATCACAACCATGACCTAAGGATGAGATTATTTTTGCACTGATTACCTTACCTAAGTGATTAATATCATACTTCAGCTGGACAAATCCTTCGACTCGCTGGTCCATTGCTTCTTGAGGGTATACTAACTGCTGCTTGATAAAAGCTTTATAAGCCTTCTGCCCTCCTGAATATATAGGCTTTCTGATGAAGCGCTTATCTCTACTGGTCTTATCCATTTGACAATTTTAATATTAATTTTCTAATATCTGAATCAACGCTGAAATATACTATAGAAATTAAATCTAATGGACAATTGTTACGATCTTGTCGCTGCCTCGTCTAATACTAAGCAAGACACATCCAGCTTGCAAAACATACATAGGTAGAGAAAGATTAATCAAATAGATCTGGGGACCGAATAAGCTTGCAAAGATTATGAGAGCATTAGTGATTTCTGGGGGAGGGAGTAAAGGGGCATTCGCTGGCGGTATAGCCCAATACCTGATCCAAGACTTAGAGCGAGAGTACGAAGTATTCGTCGGTACCTCTACAGGTAGCTTACTGATACCTCATCTGTCTATAGGTAAGATAGACAAGATCAGAAAGATATACACGAGTGTGACTCAGGATGACATCTACAGCACCTGCCCCTTCAAAATAAAAAAGCAGCCCGATGGCTCCATCAAAACATCGATCAATCACTTCAATACAATCAAAATGTTCCTCAAGCGAAGAAAAACCTTTGGAGAACATAATAATTTACTGCACACCATCCGCAGAACTATCTCTGCGGACGACTATGCCGAAGTACAGCAGTCTGGAAAGAAAGTAATCGTCACCGTATCTAATCTCTCTACTAACAAAGTCGAATATAAATATGCTAATGACTATTCCTATGAAGACTTCACTGAGTGGCTATGGGCATCCTCCAGCTTTGTACCATTCATGAGCATCGTAGAGAAGAAAGGATTCGAGTATGCGGATGGAGGATTCGGTAATTATATACCGATCGAGGAGGCAGTCAATTTAGGTGCCAAGGTCATCGACGTCATCGTACTATCTGCACGCCATCAACACGTCGTAAAAGAGACCACCCGCAATGCTTTCGATGTGATGCTCAGATCTCTGATGTTCATGAACTATCAGATGGGGAGGCACGATATCTTAATTGGACATTTAGAGAGTATCTACAACGACGATGTGAAAGTCAATTTTATATTTTGTCCAAGAGAACTGACAGAATATTCATTTTTCTTTGATCCAATTCAGATGAGGAGTTGGTGGCATGAAGGATATGAATATGCCAAGCTAAAGTTTGGAAAAAAGGTGTCAGAGTTCTAAATTTGCCCCATATTTACGAGTTGAATCCACCCATCTTAATTGCATCTAATAACTAAGCGCTGTATTGTGAGCGCATTTTTTTATTTTATGTACCCTCCTTAATCATGAATTCCGATATCAGGACTCTTACATATCTTGTCATTTTATTTTTGAGTCTTAGCTGCCAGATAGTCCTCAGCGCCCAGAATAGATCGCTCGTTTTTAATTCGCTTAATCGGTCCCATGGATTACCAAATAACACGATTAATGATATCGCTCAAGATGCTATGGGATTCGTATGGTTTGGCACTAACGATGGCTTAGTGCGTTACGACTCACCATCTCAAATGAAAATTTTTAAAGAAGGTGATATTGGCCTAATGAATAGCAATATCAAAACAATTCATGCGAGTCAGGATTCAACGCTTTGGATTGGTACTGACTTCGGGGGGCTATCCAAGCTAAATATAAATACATTAGCACACGAAAATTATAATACGACTAAGCCACTACCCTATAAGATAAATCATGACGTAGTGACAGCCGTCCTTGTCGACTCTAAAGGAAACACTTGGATTGGCTCAGAAAGCGGACTAAATGTCCTGGCGCCTGATGGAGAGCAATCTTTCAGATTTGAAGGGAGCGAAGAGTTACGACAGGAAAAAGCTATTCTTAGCATTACAGAAGATGATAAGGGTTGGATATGGTTAGGGACTTGGGAGCACGGCATCCACCTATATATTCCACCGGAGGATATTGCTGACAATACGATAAAATTTAGAAAATTTAGACCTTCTAAAATCAGTTCTTCATTGAGTGTATGGAGCATCACTCAAGATAATTTAGGCGGGTACTGGATCGCTACTCACGGAGCAGGTCTATTCCACATGTCAATTCCAAATTCAATTGATGCAAACAGTAATCAGCGAGATTGGAATCCTACGTTTACAAACTTTACTATTACCTCACTTGAAGCTAATAATGTTTCTTCCAATATTATTTATGATGTCAAGGTAGATCACCTTAATAATCTATGGATCGCTACTGTCGGGGGCTTGAATATTTTGAGGGCTCGATACATAGACGAGAACATTAACTCCGCAAAGCAGGACATAGCATTCGAGAGCCATAAGTCCATTCCATTTAATCAGACTTCGATTGTTGGCGATATTCTGACTACGCTATATTTCGATAGAAATAATATTATGTGGGTGGGTGCTTATAAAGGGGTCAGTCAGTTCAACCAATATTCTAACCAATTTAATTTTAATAGTATTATAAATGAGGAATCAACAAACAGGAATTTAGTAAATAAAGTTATCCAAGTCAATGAGACTGAAGTGCTCTTGGCTACTGAATTTGGAGGTGTCTTACTTTACGACATACAAGCTAGAACTGTAATAAGGTCTAAAACGGCTTTTATCCCAAAAAACTATACAGGGATATTCGATATATGTGAAGCGGATGATGGAGGATACTTCTTAGGCGTTTTAAATGGAGTATTATATATTAATCTTGTTCGTAAGGCACATGAATTTTTTCCTGTACCTGATCATATGGTCAGTAGCTATGGTGCATTTGAAATTAAGAATATCTATAAGGATACGGATGGTATTTTGTGGTGTGGTTCAGAGTATGGATTATTCACTCTTAATAAAAATGAAGGTCGTGAGAAGATGCTTATGCCCTTTAAGCCTCGAGAACTTACCAATAAGTCGATCACCCAAACATTTAAAGACAGTAAAAGCAATATTTGGATCACCACCTATAATGGATTGAACAAATTAATCGCAACAGGTGATGACTATCAGATAAAACAGTATAAAAGAAATTCAGAGGAAGAAAAGGATGCGATCCCACAAAATCAAATATTATCCATCGGAGAGTACGAAGGTCATATAATCCTCGGGGGGCGTAACGGAGTATTTTGTCTAAATATAGAGACGGATGAGTTCGACAATATGGACTATCAGGTAGATAGGCACAATATTGCGGCTCTGGCCATTTCTAAGAAGGGTGTCATCTGGGCGTCTACCTCAGATGGCATTTTAAAGTGTGATTTAATTAAGTCAGAAGTGAATTTCTTTGAAGAATCCGAAGGCATTGGTGAGGTGACTATGAGACCGAATAATGTGACCATCAATCAAAAGGGTCATATCTACTTTGGTGGCACTAATGGATTTTTAAAAATAGATCCTGAATCTATCATAGAAAACGATAAACCTCCAGAAGTATACATTACAGATATTTCAATCATTAATAGTTCAGGTACTAAAAAAATGACTGGATTGGATCTTCAATCCATTGAGGTAGATGCCGATAGTTATTACTTGTCCATTGAGTTTGCTGGGCTCAATTACTATCAAATGGAAAAAAATCAGTTTAAATATAAATTAGATGGATTTGATGAAAAATGGGTAGTGGCTCGAGCTGGTCAAAAAGCTATTTATACTAATTTGGCTCATGGTAGCTATACCTTCGAAGTGACAGCGGCTAATAATAAAGGTATATGGAATCCCCAACCTGTTAGATTAGACATTGATGTGAATTCCTATATATGGGAGAGAGGCTGGTTTAAACTATTTAGTATCCTACTATTAGGACTCATTTTGTGGTCACTATTCAAGCTTTACACCAATAGGATCAACGCGAGAAACAAAATGTTGAGCAATTTTAATGAGAGCCTTAATTCGGAAATAGCAGAAAAGAAAGAAGCAGAAGCAGCACTTATAGAAAGAGAAAAATCCATGAAAATATTATTGTCAAAGCTGGACGATGCCAATCAGGATTTAGTCAGATCGAATAAAGATCTGGAGCAGTTTGCCTTCATCGTGTCTCACGATATGAAAGAACCTCTGAGGACCATCGGATCATTCGCTACGCTGCTAAGGCGAAAATATAGTGGCATCTTAGATGACAAAGCTCAGACCTACATCGATTTTATTTCAAATGGTGTAGATCGTCTTTCCGCCCTGATCCATAGTTTATTAGAATATTCCGTAGCTGGCAATAAAGATTTTGAATTTCAAAATACAGACATCAATCAAATTGTGAATGATAAAATTCAAGATTTAAATCAATATATATTAGATAAGAATGCCACCATCGTCATTGAGAACTCCCTGCCGACTATCAGCTGCGTCAAAGATCAGATAGGTATGGTATTTCATAATATCATCCTGAATGGTATTAAATTCAATACTTCTGAAAGGCCGACCATCAAAATACGTTGCACTCAAAAGGAAAGCTATTGGGAATTCTCGATTCAAGATAATGGCATAGGCATTCCCAAGGAGTCACAAAAGCAGGTTTTAGAATTATTCAAGCGACTACACCGTAAGGAAGAATTCGAAGGCACTGGCATCGGATTAGCACTAACGAATCGCATTATAAATAATCACAACGGCAAGCTCTGGATAGACTCCATTGAAAATAAAGGGACCACAATATCCTTTAGCCTACCCCAAACTCAGTAATGGTCATTGCGAATCGCGTTGTCAGATTATTAATTATCAAACCATAATTTCTCCTACACGCAGCTATACAATATTATATTTTCAATCTTGATCGTAGATCAAAATAATACACATATTAAATTATTATATGTGTATTAGACTGATGAGATCTTATAAAAAAACATATCTTTAAGCCGTGAATATTAATACTTACACAGAGAGATTATTCAGGAACACTCAGAGGGCCATCCGGTCCTGATATCTACATATAACCCATCTAAGGGATAGACTCCCCGTTTTCACCATTATTATTTACTCTTTTACTTAGTCATGGAATTCACCATTAGAATCGCATCTGAGGATGACATCAAATACTCAAATGAGATAACCTACTTATATAAGCTATCAGCTGAAGAGCGAGGCATCGGCATAGCGCTGCGGCAACCAGCCTACATCGAGAAAAAGATCAAAGCTGAGCACGCTATAATCGCTATGCATGATGATGAGTTGGCGGGATTTTGCTATGTGGAAACCTTCAGCAGCGGCGAGTATGTCTCAAATTCTGGACTCATCGTAAAGGCAAAATATAGAGGCCAAGGACTCGCTAAGAAGATTAAAAAATCTGCTGTTCAAATAGCCCGAAATAAATTTCCGAGCGCAAAGCTATTCGGTATCACCACCAGCGATGTAGTCCTGAGAATCAATAGTGAGCTGGGCTACAAACCCGTCACATTTAATAAGCTGACAACTGATTCAGAATTCTGGAATGGATGCTCCAGCTGCCGTAATTATGACATCCTCCAGCGTAACGAGAAGAAAATGTGCCTATGCACTGCGATGCTAGCGCCATCTAAAATAGAAAAGAAAAAAGCCAAGGAGGCTAAGAAAGCCGCAAAGAAAAGTATAAAACAAGCCGTCAAGAAAGCATTCAAAGAAGCCAAAAAGAATAAAATCCATGAGTAAGAAAATCGTATTAGCATATAGCGGAGGTCTTGACACTTCCTTCTGCATCCCCTACCTGATCGAGCAAGGCTATGAGGTGGATGCCATTACCATTGATACAGGAGGATTCCTCAAAGAAGAGAAAAAATTGATTAAAGAGAGAGCCTATGAGCTCGGCGCAAAATATTATGAATGTATCGACATCAGCGCTCAGTATTATGAAAAATGCATCAAGTATCTACTCTACGGTAACGTGCTCAGAAATCATACATATCCGCTATCAGTAAGTTCTGAGAGAGCATTTCAGGCGCTGGCTATACTCCAATATTGTCAAGAACACGGAGCTACCCACGTAGCTCACGGCAGCACGGGAGCGGGTAATGATCAAATTAGATTTGACCTTATCTTCCAGAGTATAGCACCCGAGATAAAGATCATCACTCCCATCCGAGATAATTCATTATCTAGACAAGAGGAAGTAGACTATTTAGAAAAGCATGGTGTCAGCTGGAGCGAAGACAAAAAGAACTATTCGATAAATGTAGGTATCTGGGGCACCTCTGTAGGCGGCAAAGAGACGCTCACTTCAGATCAACCACTCCCCAGCGCAGCCTACCCGTCCCAACTCAAGACGACGGACCCGAGCTCGCTCACCATCAGCTTCACCGCTGGGCAGGTATCAGGTCTAAATGATAAGAAATATGATAATCCCGTGCAGCTGATCAAAGACTTAGAAGTGATCGGCTCCTCCTATGCCATCGGTCGAGATATTCATGTGGGAGACACCATCATCGGTATTAAAGGGCGAGTAGGATTTGAGGCAGCTGCTGCCATGATCTTAATTAAGGCACACCAGCTATTAGAGAAGCACGTATTATCTAAGTGGCAGACCTATTGGAAGCAGCAGATGGCAGACTGGTATGGTATGATGCTGCATGAAGGTCAATACCTCGATCCTGTCATGAGAAACTTAGAAGGTTTCTTAGAAGATACCCAAGGCAATGTAACTGGTGATGTATACTTAACCCTGAAGCCTTATCATTTCAGCCTCAATGGGATTAGCTCAGCTCACGACCTAATGAAAAGTGAGTTTGGGCAATACGGCGAGAAAAATGAAGGCTGGTCAGCGGAAGAAGCAAAAGGTTTCATTAAAATTCTGTCTAACCAGTACAAAATATATCACGGCGTCAATAAAACGAAAGTAAAATTATGATCCAAGCAGCTATCATAGGTGGAGGTGGATTCACAGCTGGAGAACTAATCAGGATACTACTGCATCATCCAGGTGTAAATTTAGCATACGTGATGAGTGAAAGCCAGGCGGGTAAAGTACTATCAGACACCCACCAAGATTTAATCGGAGATACTGACATCAGATTCTCAAGTAATTTTAACGCAGATGTGGACGTCCTATTTCTATGTAAAGGGCACGGGAAATCGAAGCAATTCTTACAAGAGTATCAAGTGCCAAAATCTACAACGATCATAGACCTGAGCAGAGATTTTAGATTGAAAGGTGACAATCCTTACATTTATGGCCTACCTGAGATGAATCGTAAAGCCATCAAAAGTAATAACCGGATCGCTAACCCTGGATGCTTCGCTACGGCTATACAGCTGGCACTATACCCCTTAGCTGAAGCGAAAGCACTACACGCAGATGTCCACATCCAAGGGATCACTGGAGCCACTGGCGCAGGGCAAGCTAAACTAGACACGACTCACTTTAGCTGGAGAAATAACAACATCTCAGTATATAAGCCATTTAATCATCAGCATCTCGCAGAAGTCTATCAAACTATTCATCAGTGTCAGAGTGCATACGGTTCAGAGCTCTGCTTTATCCCCATGCGTGGTGACTTTACCAGAGGTATACTCATCAGCAGCTACGTAAAGACTGACTTATCAGAATCAGAACTATTATTGATATATCAAGAGCAATATGCTAACGAACCATTCACTCATATGACTGAACACGACGTCCACCTTAAGCAAGTCGTCAATACGAACAAATGTGTGATCCATGTAGAAAAACACGGTGATAGAGCGCTGATCATCAGTGCGATAGATAATCTACTGAAAGGTGCCTCTGGACAGGCAGTGCAAAATATGAATATTCACTTTGGACTGGAAGAGCACACCGGCCTTCATCTTAAACCTATGGCATACTGATTATGATAGCACTTTATGATGTGTACAGCTTATTCGATATAGAACCTGTGAAAGCCGCAGGATCATACGTATATGATGCGGAGGGTACTGAGTACTTAGACTTCTATGGAGGACATGCAGTCATCTCCATCGGTCACTCCCACCCCCACTATGTCAAGCGTATGAAAGATCAGATAGATAAAATGGTCTTTTATTCTAATAGCGTCAAGAATTCATTACAACAAGATTTCTGTAAGCTGCTGGAGGAGGCCAGCGGTCTGAACAATTATGATTTATTCTTTTGTAACTCAGGTGCCGAAGCTAATGAAAATGCACTAAAATTGGCTTCCTTTCATAACGGTAGAACCAAAGTTCTCTCCTTAAAAAAGGGATTTCATGGGCGCACCTCAGCAGCGGTGAATAGTACTGATAGCCAAAAAATCATAGCTCCTATCAATAAAGGATTTGATGTGAAGTATCATCACATAACAGATGAAGAGTCCATGCATCAGGATATTATGACTGGAGAGTACTGCGCTGTTATCATCGAAGCTATTCAAGGTATCGGTGGCATCCATGAAGTCCCTGATGACTACCTGAATCGAATCATGATAGCCTGTGAAAAGACGGATACTGTCTTCATAGCTGATGAAGTGCAAGCTGGATATGCGCGCTCTGGGGACTTTTTCTCTTTTCAGCGGAGTGGCATCAGACCAGATGTCATATCCATGGCTAAGGGTATGGGTAATGGCTTTCCTATAGGAGGAGTGCTCATCAATAGTGGTAAAATTCCAGCTTGGAAAGGTATGCTCGGATCTACCTTTGGAGGCAGTCACTTAGCTTGCGCTGCTGGCTCTGCCGTATTAGAAGTCATTATTGAAGAAGGCTTACAGACTCATGCTGCAGGTATGGGCGAATATATTATGAAGCAGTTAGAAGTCATGGATAGAATCAGTGAGGTGCGCGGCAGGGGCTTAATGATTGGCCTTCAATTTGATAAAGCCGTAGCCGAACTGCGCAGCCATATGCTCTATAAGCACAAGATATTCACTGGTAGCTCCTCAGATAAAAATGTCATGAGACTTCTACCTCCGCTCATAATTAATAGAGCCCAGGCAGATCATTTTATTGACTCTTTACGCGCCAGTATAACAGAAATTAATTTTTAGAAACCTATGATTTTTAATTCTAAATGAACACAAGACATACGCAAACCCGGTTTTTATCAGGTGGGAATTTTAATTAAGCTCGAAATACTTTCTTCCGTCTTTTATACAAATGATAAGTCAAATAGGTGAAATGATCACACTTGGCATTTGCTAACTGACAGTATATCCTAAATATGAAATATGAAACATTTTTACTCAGCTGATAGCGTTGATAACGTAGGAGCCCTAATCAGTGATGCGCTAGCTATGAAGCGACATAGCATCCCACACCCACAGTATACTGAGGGCAAGAGTATGCTTCTTTTATTCTTCAATTCCAGCTTACGGACGAGACTCAGCACACAACTAGCAGCTCAGCAGCTGGGCATGCACACTATCTGCATGAATGCAGGTGAAGGTTGGAAGTGGGAGATAGAGCCCGGCGTCATTATGAATATGGACAAAGCAGAACACGTGAAAGATGCTGCTAAAGTCATTAGCCAATACGTAGACATCGTAGCCATTAGATCATTCCCTGGTCTTACAGATAGAGAAGAAGATTATCGTGATGAGCTGATGCAAGAATTTATGGCTCACTCTGAAGTGCCTGTCGTGAATATGGAATCATCTATCTATCACCCACTCCAATCACTAACAGATCTGATCACCATTGAAGAGGCTAAAGCTAATCAGACCAAACTGAAAGTCGTATTGAGCTGGGCTCCGCACCCCAAGGCACTACCACAAGCGGTGTCCAATTCTTTTTTGCAGTGGATGGCTAAAACTAATCACGATGTCACCGTAACTCATCCACAAGGCTATGAGTTAAAGGAATCATTCACACAAAATGCCACCATTGAGTATGATCAGATGAAGGCATTCGAGGGAGCTGATATTATCTACACTAAGAACTGGTCATCCTATCAGCAGTATGGCCAGATCCTCACAGAAGATCAAAACTGGATGATCAATAAGAAAAAAATGAATGTCACCAATGAAGCAAAATTTATGCACTGCCTGCCAGTCCGAAGAAATGTGGTGGTTACGGATGGAGTCATGAATGGACCAAATGCGCTCATTTATCAGCAAGCAGGTAATAGGCTACACGCTGCCAAAACCGTCATTTATAATCTACTGAAGCAACCTAACCATGGCTAAGAACTTGATCATTTTTGACATAGATGGTACCATGACCGAAAGTGAGAATCACCACCTGAGTGCCTTCGAATATGCCCTACGTGAAATGGGTATACATAATATTAATACTGACTGGGCATCTTACCGACACATCACAGACAGACACGTCTTGGGCGTAAACTTCGAGCGGCAATTTAATGAAAAGCTGAGCTCATCAGACATGAAAGCTTGTGAAAGACTCATCTTGAGTAAATTAGAATCAATGCCCATCATTGCTGGAAAGCCAGGAGCGTCTGAACTGGTGAATGCTCTATGGAATCATGATGGGTGGGATCTGGCATTTGCTACCGGCTCTCTGTTTCTGCCAGCGATCAAGAAATTGAGAGATGCTGAGATTAGATTCAAACCATCAATTGTCATTGGCTCCAATGAATTGAGTACCAGAGAGGATCTAATCGCTGCTGCAATTGATGCTGCTAAGAAACTAAATCATGTGACCCACTACCATTCCATCTTATCATGTGGCGATGGTCTCTGGGATTGGCAAACAGCCCAGAACAGTGATCTTCAATTTCTAGGTGTGGGCAACCATCATAAGGAAGAGTTAATTGCCGCAGGAGTGGAACACCATATCGATGACTGGCAGGGTATGACTCCTGAGCAGTTAATACCATATACTAAGGTAAATATTAATACGACTGCATAGAGCGAATTCTCTGCATAGGTCAGTCTAATGCGGATAACCAAATGCATTTAAAAATCTAAAAAAGAAACACTAAACAAATTGATAAATGGAAGCTATAGAGATTATAAAAATCGGTGGTAAAATCATCAATGACGATAAGCTATTAGAGTCTTTTATTAATTCCTTTAGCCTCATTAAAGGAGCCAAGATATTAGTACACGGTGGAGGTAGAGCAGCCACTGAGCTATCAGCTATATTGGGACTGAGAACTAAAATGGTCAATGGTCGCCGCGTTACAGACAAGGAAACGCTAAGAGTAGCTACCATGGTCTACGCTGGGCTGATCAATAAGTCAATCGTCTCCAAGCTGCAAGCTCATTCTTGTCAAGCCATAGGTCTCAGCGGTGCAGATGGTAATCTGATTCAATCACACAAGAGAGAAATTACCGAAATAGACTATGGTTACGTAGGAGACATAGATCAGATTAATGACAAGCTACTGCTCAGACTATTGAGCGATAGTTACACACCTGTCATCTGTCCAATCACGCACGACAGACGAGGTCAACTGCTCAATACAAATGCGGACACCATAGCTGCAAAAATTACACAAGCTATGTCAGCACACTTTAAGGTCAGATTAAAATATTGTTTTGAGTATAACGGTGTGCTGAAGGATCTCCACGATCTAAGCTCCATTCTGGACACTGTTAGATCAGCAGATATCAAATCCTATATTCAGGATGCCACCTTTGCGGGTGGCATGATCCCCAAAGTGGAGAACGCATTTCACGCACTATCTCATGGAGCCAGTCAGGTCAATATTTGTGGAATCAATCACGTACATGAGGCTAATCCTGGGACCCAGTTTATTATCTGATCGTATGATAAGAATAGCATATTGTCTTCACGGTGGTGACGATGATAGCCACGCACTAATTTTGAGTATAGCCATAAAGAAACTAAGTGAAAACATCCGACAGCATCACCATCCTACAGCAACTCATCTCGACCCCCTCCTTCTCTAAGAATGAAGGCAAGACCGCTGAAATTATTTTATCCGCTCTAAAAACATTTGGAGCTGAGCCAATCAGAATCGGAAATAACATCATCGCCCACACTCCAGCTGCTGCAGGTCTACCTATTGTTTTGCTTAATAGTCATCATGACACCGTAAAAGTATCAGAAGGCTGGAAGAAAGATCCGTTCGGAGCTGAGCTAAAAGATGAAGTACTTTATGGACTCGGTAGTAATGATGCGGGCGCTTCTCTGGTCTCACTGATGAACTGCTTTATTCACTATCAGCAGGCAGGTGGTTTACCCTTCCAGCTATTTTTTATTGCTTCTGCAGAAGAAGAGATATCAGGTAAAGGCGGATTAGAGCTGGCACTGCGAGAGCTTGATCTTCAGCCAGATGTCGCTATCGTGGGTGAGCCTACTCAGTGTCAGATGGCAGTAGCCGAGAAGGGGCTAATCGTCATTGATGGGGAGGCTACCGGTATTGCAGGACACGCTGCTAATCAGCACGGAAATAATGCTATCTACCACGCTATGAAGGATATCCAATGGTTGGAAAATTACACCTTTGCGAGACAGAGTGAATGGCTTAATCAAGTGAAGGTGACCGTCACCCAGATTGAGGCTGGTTACCAACATAATGTGGTCCCTGATGTATGTAAATTTGTGATAGATTGTAGGGTCAACGATCAATATAGTTTTGAAGATTTTTTAGAAATACTGAAAGCCAATTGCTCATCTACTCTGAGCCCAAGGTCACTGAGACTTAAGCCCTCCTCCATAGCTATAGACCATGCCTTAGTACAAAGAGGTAAGTCTATGGGCCTGACTGCCTATGGATCCAATACTATGTCAGATCAGGTCTTTCTGACTTGTCCCAGCCTGAAGATCGGTCCAGGCGACAGCCTAAGATCGCACCAAGCGGATGAATACATAAGAATCGAAGAAATAGAGCAAGGCATCTCCACGTATAAAGAATTATTAGATGGACTGAAAATATGAGAGTGTAGCTTTATCTATGCAGTACATTACAAAATGACAATATGAAACTTTGGCAAAAAGACGCCTCCATAGACCAGCTCATAGAGCGATTCACCATTGGGCAAGACCATATCTTAGATCTCGAGCTGGCTAGCTACGACATCTTGGGATCAATAGCTCATGCCAAAATGCTACACAAAATAGATATGCTCACCGCAGAGGAATTGGCTAATCTAACAGCGGCACTGGAAGCCATTCAGATTGACATCCGAGCTGGAAATTTCATCATAGATGACGGTGTAGAAGATATCCACTCTCAAGTAGAATTTATTCTCACGGAGAAGTTGGGCGATGTGGGTAAAAAAATTCATGCTGGCAGATCACGCAATGACCAGGTTCTCCTCGATCTCAAGCTGTTTTATCGAGATAAAATAGACCAAATACTTTCCTTGATGGAAGCACTGGCAAAGGTTTATGTAGAGCAGAGCAATACTTATGAACAATACCTGATGCCAGGCTACACTCACATGCAGGTCGGCATGGTCTCTTCATTTGGTATGTGGTACGGTAGTTTTGCAGAGGCCATCGTGGATGATATCCGATCCTTGAGAGACATCCGTAAGATTATTAACCAGAATCCATTAGGATCAGCCGCAGGATACGGCAATTCTTTTCCTTTGGACAGAGAGGAAACAACTAAATTACTGGGCTTTGATGATCTATGCTATAACTCAATGTACGCTCAATTTACCAGGGGAAAAACAGAATTAATCCTGTCAAATAGCTTATCATCAATTAGTTATACATTAAATAAATTTGCCATGGATGTCTGTTTATACTGCGGTCAAAATCATGGATTTATTAAGTTGCCGACGGAACTGACTACTGGATCTTCTATTATGCCACACAAGAAGAATCCAGATGTATTCGAGCTGATTAGGGCCAAATCCAGTCAGCTCATGGCATTGCCTACACAGATCATGATGATCACGCATAACCTAATCTCAGGATACCATCGAGACTTTCAGCAGCTGAAGGAGGTGCTCTTTCCTGCTATTCATCAAATCATTGATATATTGGAGATCACCCTGCATTGTGTGCCACACATTAGCCCTCAGCAGGATCTTCTCGTGGATGATAAATACATATACCTCTATTCAGTAGAGGAGGTAAATCGCCTAGTTCAGAGTGGAGCAACATTCCGCGATGCCTATTTAACAGTGAAGGAACAAATAGCCGACGGAAGCTTCGCGCCTGATAGGGATCTAAAACATACTCATCTCGGCAGCTTGGGTAATTTAGCTAATGATCGAATCTTAGCGAAGCTGAACTGATGTGTTGTACCAATTATCTGCGTAAACTAATCAAAGCAAGTATCCATTTTAACTAAAATTGTCATACACCTTACTAAGTGGATTAAAAAGTAGTCAGAGAAACATCCCGAATGTTTATTTTAGCGTTAGCTAATGGAAATGAACAATTGGATCGATAATAGCATTGACCATAAATACTTAAATTGAAAAACAATAAGCCGATGAAATACTTACTATTTGCCCTAATTCTAGGATTTTCTATTTCTTTTACAGCATGTTCCAGTGATGAGGAAGCCGAAGTTGAGGCACCAATGATCGATACCGAAGTCGAGAAGATAGAGGAGGAAGATGACAGCGACTTAGCAGATGCACCAGCTTTTAGCCTTAAAACATTTGATGGTATGGATCTCAATTCATCTACGTATGACGGAAAAGTATTAGTGGTGTTCTTTTTTGGAAACAGCTGCCCTCCATGCATCGGAGTAGGTCCAGACGTAGAGGAAAAGCTTAATCAGGACTTCTCTGGAAATTCTGACTATGCCATAGTAGGAATAGATCAATGGGATGGTAATGCAGCCTCAGTCGAAAGTTTTCAATCTAAGACAGGCGTCAGCTTTCCCCTCGGCCTCATGGGAAGTGATGTAGCTAAAGAATTTGGCACCACTTATGACAGACTTCTAATTGTCAATAAGAATGGAAAAATTGCTTACAAAGGGAATAGTATAGCTGCTAATAATTTAGATGATGTCATTGATCTGGCTAAAAGTTTAGTTGACTAACTACCTCATTACTTGGAGCACTACATGGCTCAGGGTGTGTTAATCTGATTAATGTTATGGAAGAGTAGCTCTACTGCATAATGTTTTACAGTGGATAGGTCCTCATGAATTGACTCACTAAACTAACCATATATGAGCAGTGTCGTCGATTAAGAGAAGAGTTATATTAGAAATTGGTAAGTCCAAAACATATACTTAAATGAAAGGAATCACGCATACATTATCTTTGATAGGTCTTATCATAATGAGTTCATGTACCACTCAATATTCCTTAACAGCTCAGCATGTCACTGACTTCTCCTTGGAAAATACGGATAATGCATTAGTCAGTCTGGATGAATTAAAAGGCGGCAAGCTTACTGTCATAGATTTTTGGGCCACATGGTGTAAACCCTGTACGAAGGCTATGCCTAAACTTAATGATATCTATCATAACTATAAAGACCAGGGGCTTAACATGATCGGCATCAGCTGCGATGGCCCACGTAGTATATCGAAGGTGAATATGGTCTCTCAATCTTTACGCATAGACTACCCTATCTTAAAAGATATCGACTGTGAAGTGATGAATACCTATCAATTTCAAGCATTTCCGACTTTGATAATCTTAGATGACGAGCAGAATATAGTCTACGTACATGAAGGATTCGTTTCGGGAGATGAGCGTAAGATTGAGGAAGAGATCGTGGCCCTATTAAAATGAGACAACCACTCCGACTGTGCTTCTTCTTACTTTCAGGCTTACTATTCAGCACTAATGCATCAGCACAATTCAGAGGCTCTAACCTCTTAGAGGTACAGCTAGGTAAATTGCCTAATGAGTCAGCGGAGCCCTTCCCCTCACTATATGATCGGTCAATACTCAGCTATCAGTACGGACCACTCAGGGCTTCTATCACCATAGAGCAGTACTATACTGAATATTCTGATCGCAATTACATCACCCTATCTCAGCTAAGCCTCCAGTACATCACCAAGCATTGGGACATTAAGCTGGGTAACATGTACGAGACTTTAGGACGAGGCACACTTTTAAGATCATTCGAAATCAGAGGGGCCATTTTAGAGGATCTTGGCTTTCGATCCCGTAGTTATTTCCAAAGAGATATATTAGGTGGAGCTGTGAAGTATCGCACTAAAAAATTCTCAGTACAGCTAATGCGTGGAGATGTATTAAATAATTTACTGCCCCCTATTTTTGATCGAACAGAAAGACGTTCAGATAGATTCAATAGTTTATCAGCGGATTATAATTATTTCAAAAAACACAAAGTCGGTTTAGTCCTGTTTAACTTTACAAAGGATAGAGCTGATCGCAATTTTACCAGCACCTCCCTCAATGGTCCTCTCTTTGGTAATCTGAATTATTACATAGAGTATTCTCAAGGCATCACCCAGCGTGATCAATTCGGTATCTACGCCACGCTTAACGGCTTTACTGGCGCACTGAGTTACAGTTTAGAATATAAGAAGTATCAAAACATTATATTAGGATCGGGGGTCAACGAGCCACCTCAAGCCATCAAACAGCAAACTTACCGCACCCTGAATCGCAGCACCCACGTCTCTAATCCGCTCTCAGAGGACGGGTATCAGGTCGACCTTTTCTATAGCTTCGCCAATGGCTCAGTGCTTAATTTTAACCATGCCTTAGCACGGAATTCATTTGGCAGAAATGACTTTATTTTTAGGCAATTCTTTTTAGAGCTCTCCAGTCAGATTGCGACGGCCATCGAGTTTAAAGCCTTTTTAGATTACAGCATTGATCCGTTAAAAGGGGAGGAAGATAGAATATCTGGAGGACTATATACTGATGTGAAGATCAATCAAAAACTAAGACTTCAACCGGAGATAGAATACCAAATATTCTCAAGAGATCGTCATAATGTAACCAATACTTACTACGCAATTGGACTTAATTATAACTCTCAGATAAATCTAAGCCTGCAGCTAGAGTATACCACTGATCCATTCCTGATAGAAGAGAATAAGACCAATCGCTTCTACCCTGGCATCAATATGCGGTTCAAGATAAATCAAAAGAATACCATCTTGATCTTTGGTGGTGAGCGGAGAGGCGGCCCTGCTTGCAACGCAGGCGTGTGCTATGAGATTTTGGATTTTAAAGGGATCGAAGCGCGCTGGACGTCTCGATTTTGATGAGACATTATATTTAGTGACGTTTATTTCTGAATGGCCTACTCAGATACTACTGTACCCTTCCGCTATCCTGTGCCAGCGTAGATTCATAAAGTAAATTTGTCTAAACACTACCTCCTGCGACTACCAGAATATGTCATAGCCTCTCCCTTACCAAATCCATAACTGAACCCAAAGGTGATGAAACGACCTCGCTGACCCCTCCGAAGGATAAAGAAGTCTGGCTGATCTACCGTGCTCCGTCTGACTCGTGATGCGAATATGTCTCTGACGCTCATATTGAAGACGCCCTGCCCCTTCATAACTTTATACCTCAGTCCAAAGTCTAAGAAAGTATTAGCGGCAATGATCCCTTGCACTGTCTGCTCCCTCGATTCGTGTCTTGTGGTAAGCTCTACATCCATAGCTTTTGATAGCTTATACTTCGTCATCAACTTACCTGACCATTGATCAGCGGAGAAATCAAAGAGCTGATCACTGAACATGCCTCGACGTTTAAATATATTATAATTCGCATCACCATTAATGGTCAGTTTTTTCATGGGAGAATATTTGAAATTAGCCTCCACTCCAGTCGCTCTATTTATTCCAATGTTCTCTGGTCTGAATATACTGACACTGTTTTCAAATGTGGAGACTCGCTCAATTTTATTAGTGGTATATCTATGATATACATTCACATTTAAAGTGACTAAGTCCCAGATAAAGATGCTGCCTGCTTCATAACTATCTGTATATTCTGGCAGCAGACCAGGATTACCCACACGGATGCTAAAGTTGTTTCTGATATTGAAAAAGGGGTTAAGATCCCAAAGTCGCGGCCGGTATATTCTACGAGAATAGCCAGCCTGAAGCGATATAGCCTTCGTCAACTTAAATGAGGTATGTGCAGATGGAAAAAGATTAGTGGATTTCTGGTTATTTTCTTCGTTCGTATTGACTAGAAGTGTGGATAACTCTGTATTTTCTACCCGTAAGCCAAGCTTTATACCCCAGATGTCGCTCTCAAATGCTCCAGTACCATATACGCCAAATACCTTTTGATTGTATTCAAATAAGTTAGTCAGATTCGGATCGGCTACAAACTCTCCACCCTCTTCATTACTCACAGCGAAATCATTACTGACATTATTGATCAGGTACTGAGCGCCAGTCTCTAACGTCCACTCTTCACTATATGGCTTGGTGTAATCCAGATTAAAAGTAAACTTACCTTCTTCAAAAGCCGTCTGCGTTATTTGGTCATTTTGATTAGGTACCCCCATGGTGAATACATTGGTGAATTGTGAAGACTGATCCTTACCGAAATAATTACCTATCGCACTGAAGAGCAACTGGTGGTCCTCATCATCAGTAAAGCCCCTCTTATACTGTAGCTCATATTGCAGCTTCGGATTAGTCGCAGAAGTCTCTTCGGTCCTCGTCCACGCTGACTTCGGGCTGCCATCTGACGAGAATACGAATGATGTCTCCGAGGGTTGATCTTCTACTTCATATGCGAAACTACCTGATAGGGTTATGATATTCTGCGGATTAATATAGTAGTCCGTCCCTAAGATGATATTGTAGAAAGTTTCATTTCTAAACTCTCTGCCTGTACTGAATAAATTTGTACCACTGATGAGATCTTTATTGGTATTTTCATTATCACTAGGCAACTCTCTATAGCCAACTCCCAGCTGAGTGAATAGATTAAATTTGTCTGTACGACGATTGAGGCTAAGCCCCACACTATGATTATCTGGTATGCCTGTATTAAGAGAGAGCGACCCATTCAGTCCGCGTTTTTCATCCTTTTTCAGGACAATATTAATGATGCCAGATGTCCCCTCAGCTTCATATTTGGCAGATGGATTAGTGATTACCTCTACGCGATCTATCATATCGGCAGTAATGGTACCTAGTGCATTACCTGCCTCTGCTGCTATCACGGATGGTTTACCATTAATAAGCATCTGCACGCCACCAGACCCTCTGAGCGTGACCTGCCCTTCGATATCGACATTGACCGAGGGTACATTATTCAGCACCTCTAAGGCACTAGCACCCGTAGTGCTTAGATCTGTCCCAACATTAAAAACTCGCTTATCCAGCTTAAATTCTGTCGTAGACTTCTCAGCAGTTACGACGACCTCTTCTAAGGTCTGAGCGTCTTCTCCTATTTGAATAGTGCCGAGGTCTGCCACACTACCGACAAAGTCTAAATTAGCTCTTTTGACTGTGTTAAATCCAATAAAACTTACCTCAATAAACACATCTTGGCTCGAGACTCTAATGCTGAATCGGCCATTATCATCAGTCGTAGTTCCGCCTATCATTTGAGTGGTGTTAGCATTTATCGCTGCTACGGTCGCATAGCCAATGGACTGCTTGCTCTCGGCCTCAACCACCTGACCTACTATTTTGTATTCATTAGATTGTGCGATTGCTTCAGTTGATAATATGAGCAGGCAAAACATAAGGAATCGAATCATGATTATCATTTAGCATTTAGACCTCATTTAATCCCTAAAGATTAAACTAAAATTTTCTTTGTAGAGAAAAATAGTAGACAACTTAATATATAAGGCCTCCATGCCATTTTTATCACGAGGCTGATCGATGGTCCGTAGTTAGCAGTCACTTTTTCAAGCTTCCTATATCTTAATAGTATTTTAGGCGTTTGTGTTTAGACTATTCAGTAATCTTAGAGTACCATGACTAATGGCTGCAGTATTAAATCAATTTATTTTATCCTGAATGAACCAGTCAGAATAAAAAAATCTATCTCTAATTGAATAGCAAGACGGAGAAGCGTAGATGCAAGATGAGGCAGGTTCTAGGTCAATAGAGTATCCTACGAGTATAATCTACAAGCCCTCAGATTGATCAATACACAGACAAATGCTAATCTTCTTTTACTATGGCTGGATCAGTAGGCGTAATCAAGTCTTGGAAGTCGCGTTTGATCCGCGCGATAGTGTCTGACCATGCTTGCTGTACGGCGATCATATCTTTGTCTGATAGACTGATGGTAGCCCGCTTATGATCATGACTACAGTTAGCATGATCATGAGCCATATCAGGTATCTCGATCATGTCTTGGAGCCACTGAGTCTTGCGATCAAGTAAAGCTTGTGGCACCGTGACTTCAGCGGCCAGAGATGTAATCTGCTCGTCGAGATCTTGATTACTTTTCAAAGCAGACTGTTGAATATGATATGCCTTTTGAAGCTCTTCAGATGGAGGCTTATGGTCATGACTACATGAACTATGAATCAGAAGATTTGCGAAAGCTAAGCATAGCCAATATCTCAGGATCATATGACAATGATTTAGAATACTAAATATAGGGGATCGAGAGGCTGAGATGAAATATTTAGGCTATGAATTAGTATAAACGTGAACAGATGAAAGGTCTATCCGAAAGTTCCGTTGATTAAGAATAGGAAGAGCAAGATAAATATAGCCAAGACCTGTATGAGTGGGATAGAGTGCTCTAAAACTGTGCTAAAATCTTTCATAAAATTTGACTTTAAATTAAGCGGGTTATCAAAGATAGCAAAAAGTATACAAATACACTACAACTACTCTACTAATATACTACACATTCTTCGCATTAAGCATAAGCACTATTTCATAAAAAAAGCGTAAATAACTGAATATCAGTAATTTACGCTTCATTTAGCCGTAACCTTTAGCTAATAATTTAGTAACAATTAATTTACAAATGACCTACATATACGATTGGCGGTAGTCATCTCCTTCGCTGTGCTGTACCAATTTTTAATTCAAAACGATCATTTTTTTAGTTATTGATTGGTAACCATTGATCAGTTGATAATGGTAGACGCCGTGTAATTCACTGGCATTAATCTCTATTTCATGGTACCCATTGTCATACTGAGCCGTTTGATTCATGACCAGCTTTCCAGATGCATCGAAGACCCTCAGTGTCACTTGCCCGTCTACAGGTATCGAGAATGGTATCCGAGTAACATCGCGAAATGGGTTAGGCTTGTTCTGAAGCACCTCAAAGTCACGGTGATCAGTTTCAAAGTTAAGTGCAACATCTAATAAATTCAACCTGTCACCTTGGTAGGCTTCTGCTTTGAGCATTTCTGAGTTGATGCGTAATGAATGACTAAGTAATTGTGACTTAGACGCTTTAACTTTTAGCGTGAAGAGGACATCATTCGAGCTGATGCTCTGGATATCATTCCACGAGACGATACTCATACCCTCGTGCTGCTTGATAAATGACTCTTGGAACGACACAGAAGAAGAATTGACCTCCATCACTTCTAGACCCGGATGGTCCAGGGTAAACTGATAACCATAGATGCGGATAAAATTCTCCGCCTTGACAGGAATCTCTAACTCCTGCCCCTCATGGATGAAGGTGTCTTTCACAATAAATGAGAGCATTCCTTCTGTTCTAATCTCGGCTCTTGCCAGACCGTTTACTTGAGCATCCTGATTCACATCACCTACTTTCACAGCCATAAATTCTTGATCCATTTTATCCTCAGATAGATTCATCACTTCGATTTGCTCTTTAAGAGGCCAAGGACTAAATACGTTAGGAAACTCTTGCTTCTTATCAATGAAAATCCAGCTCTTTCCAGTATCGAACTGAGAGATCTGATTCAAGACGAGCTTACGCATGGCGATCAAATCCAAGCTGGTGATCTGGTGGTCACCATTAACATCAGCTGCAATAATCTGGTATGGACTAATCAGTTGTGCTATTCCGAGGATATGCTTTTGTACCAATACGATATCAATGGTGCTAACTCCATTTTTATATCTATCTGTTTTATTCGCTGAGAGCATATAGCTGTGAGCTGCTGGGTTATCTGGAAAAGCGAATAGTCCTGAATCTCCTGAGATTCGCTGCTGGGGATATTCGAGTAAGCCGTCCATAGATCCTATGTGTATGGTGGCTCCAGACATCATCTCATTCTGGTCAGTATATACAGCTCCTGCTATAGTATTAGTTGTCAGAGATGCAGTGGCCTCGCAGGTACCAGATACATTTATACGTACTTCACAACTTGCCAGATTGCCAGCAGCATCCCATAGCCAAAGTTCTCTTAGTAATGATTCTCCTGCTAGTGCGCAGTCTATTGTAAGCTGCTTGTAATCCTCAATATTTTCTACTTCTGGTAAGTAAGGCTTTTCGTCTATGTTGGTAATGATATAATCTATCTCTGTGCTGCAGTCGTCCACCGCTGATACCATGAGATCGCTAAGATCGAGCACTGTTACCTCTGAGCCTTGTATATCTATTTCAATAGCTTCGTCATAGCAACTGACCACTGGTGCTGTCTGATCTGTGAAATTTACCAATGTTGACTTCGTATCAGAATTGCCGCATCGGTCAGACACTGTCCAATTTATCTGATAGTTGTGACCCAAGGATTGGGATTCGCTACCGATAGATGCTGTGGCTCCTGTTGCCATAATTAATTCACCACCATCTTTCATAGTGACTACGTGACCATCAGCATCTACTACCTCTACCTGCCAGCTGAGATCTGATGGGTCAGTCTCCTGTCCAGCACATAGATCAGCAGCCGTCGCTGTCAACAAGACATCGGAGATACATGATATTTGCAAGGTAGGACTCACTGAAATCACCGGTGCTGAGTCATCAGTAATCTCTATAATTTGATCATAAGTATAGTATCCATCTGACGCGATGGCCGCCGCAGCGTAGCGATAATATACCTGAGGATCACCATCCTGATCTCCACAGCTCGCACAGGAGTCGGTTCTTATATCTTCTATAGCTACGAAGTTGTCATTAATCTGGCTGTCCGCATCATCTCTTACAGAGCCATTATCCTGCCATGTACACCAGTCGATGACCGTATGCCTTCTTACCACAGCCATACAGCCAGTCGATAAAGTGAGTTCATCCTCTACAACTGTAGCTGACACTAACTGACATGCTGGAATACACCACGTAGGTTCATCAGCCACTGAGTTATACGCGCAAGCTGAACCTGCATGATGCGAGACCTCAGCACCTAAAATCTCTGATATAGCACCATCCTCGCCGCAGGTGATAGTCATGCCAGTGACGACTCGGCCATCGTAATGCACAGGCCACTTGATGCTGTATGGATCAAAACTGGCCTCATCAGATATGGATATGATCTGGCTGCACTGTAGCTCTGTAGAATCTATATTTCTGTCATTGTTTCCATCTACATACCAGAGTCTGATCATCTGCCCGGCACCACAAGTCGTGATTCCTGATTCGTCATCAATGTAGCTTAATCTCGGTGTGTCTCCGCAGGCACTGGCCTCTAATAAAGGCTCTTTTGTCTGAGCATATACATCCTGCTGGCAGGTCACTTCGTATGATTCGCAGGCCAGCTCTCTTGTGATATCCTCCTCGATGGTGACAGTGGTCTGACAGGTGCCCGCATTACCGTGCTCATCCATCAGTATCAAGACGAGCGACTGTGTGCCTACATCCTCACAACAGAAACTAACCGTAGATGAAGGCATCACATAAGGATACTCCTTCACCCAGATGAGGTCTCCCTGCCGATCCGTGACTGAATCCAAGGCTATACCGTCGGCCATGCAATTGGTGTAAGCATTGTATCCGGGCATGCCATTAATCTCAAATTGTGAACCATCATTGAAGGTCACCACACCTGCATTATAGTCTTTACCCCTGATGACATTGGCGATATATCGACCACAATTGTCCGCAGTAGCTGTGCGATTTATATCAGCTACGGTGCTGGTAGCTATACCCGACTCCTGGTCTATCGTGACGGTAAAAGCGTCCGCACACTCTGGCACGGGCGCTTTCTGATCTTTCACTAATAAGGTGAATGTGTGTTCGGTTCTATTATTACACTCATCAGTGAAAATATATTCTACATTGTAGCTACCTATAGGCATATCTACGGCGTGTATGCTCAATGAGTCATCGGCAGTACCCATAACCTCTAAGCTCGCACCTCGGTCTATGATGACTTCAAATTTTGATGAGCTGCAAGCATCTTTCATATATATTGGTAGCGGAAGCGCAGCATTAGACACACATGATCCTTCATCAACTGAGATGGTGGCCTCCGTAAAGTCAGCTACCACCTCTGGACCTCGATTATCGCTGATCGAAATCAGCTGGGTGTGGCTAATCGTCTTAATACCATTTGGTAGTGTAGAGCAGAGATCATTAATTTCCCAAGTCCTGAATATCTGAAAGGAATGAGCACAAATCTCTAATACACGATCTTCAAATCCGATAGCAAAGTCACACAGGGCATCCAGCCCAGCGACTAATTCAATGCCTTGCAACTCTGGCCGACCTAAATTATTTGGGTGCAGGACTGAAGTCTCTGATAGGCTGGTATTTTCTATATCGTCAATGGTCTCTTGTACTCGATTACAAGCTAAGGGATCCTCTAAGGTAATATCATCTGGAAATGATATGGCGTCCACAGTGATACTGCTCACTTGGATAGACTGGGTGTATGTCTCAGAAAGACCATTGAGCTCTACCGTCCAAGCGCGCTCGATCGTGGCCCGGATCTCTTCACAATCTGAAGCTAATGTGATATCATCTATATAGTCTATGGATAGGGATTCTGCACAGTTTTCAATCGTCGGTAGGCCGATTCTCTGCGTCATCAGCGGATCGATGCTTTCGATACAATAGATGATATTATCTTGCGGCCAGATAATCGCACAGCTGTCGGACATGATTGAATCCTGAGAAGAAATATCCTGCGCCGATAAATTAGGATTAGCGCCAATGAATGCATAGGCGACAACATATAGTTGTAATAGCAGTGTAAGAATAGATATGGTGAAGAGTAGAAATTTCTTCAGATGACTATTCGCTTCTACTGGCATTAGCTCGAAGTCATGGATTTCTGTATTGTTCATCAAAATGCTATAATGGTTAATTAAATAATTACTTATTACATTTTTACAATAATTATACCAAACAGATAAACAGCTTAATACATGTACAATAATTATGTAATATGTTTTTGAAGGTGTGTTGTACACAGAACAGTCAGGAAGCTATCAGCTGTATCGAGCGGCAGGTTCATATGATTGGATTCGTATCCGCCATGCCAACAGGCTTCAGGCTATTAAAGGATGAACAGATACGTCAGATCATCTCACAGCTACCACAGTCAAAGACCCTCTCAGTGCTCCTCAGCTCACGGACGACCGTTTCAGAATTAGTGGATCACGTCAACTATACAGGGGCTCAAGCAATACAGATCGTTGACGAAGTCAGTCCGCAAGTCTTAGCTGGTGTAAGGAAGCTGCTTCCGAACATAAAAATACTCCAAGTCATCCACGTGATTGGTCCTGAAGACGTCGCTAAGGCCATCTCAGTAGAATCTCTGGTTGACTATATCCTACTTGATTCTGGAAAACAACAGGGTAATCCTAAGGCCCTTGGTGGGACGGGCTTAGTTCATGACTGGACCATTAGTGCAGACATAGTCAAGACACTCGAAACACCGATCATACTTGCAGGTGGCTTAACTGTGGAGAATGCGGCTGAGGCTATCTCTACAGTCCGTCCCGCTGGCATCGACATATGCACAGGGATGAGAGATCCTAAATTTTTAGTATTGGAGCGCTTAGACGCATTGGTCAGCTTAGTGAATGCTCACTTATAATTGCACAGTTATATGTGGGGGCATTCAGAAGCAAAGCATAAACACATTTTCTATAGATGCAAAGCTTACTTGCACTCGCCGTGCGGGCCTTACTGCCCACCCGTACTCAGTGGTACGGTTCCTTCTTTATCATAGATACATTTAGAATCTATGATTTCCGACGTTGTCGGAACCATTCAGTCTTAATTGCAAAAAAAGTAAGCAAAAATGCTATGCCAGCTAATGCCACCCCACCCGAGGACAAATCCTCGGTTCCTTCATTATTCAATTTCCATTTGGGACATTGAATTCCCTACAGGACCATTCAGTCTTGGGTACCTGGCAGGGAGCCGCCACTTCTAAAAATCCCTTTACGATTCTAAAGAGATTTATACAAATAAGTCCTTATTCATATGGGAAGTTTAGTCTATTAAGTGACAGTCTTGAATTTGATTTGAACACATTTACCCTGAATTATTACCTTGCTTTTAAGGGTTTTTGGCAATAAACGGGGTAACGAATCTAATCCAGATAAAAAGCAACCTAAAGGTATTTGACAGAATTAAATTAAACCCAAGTATTTGTACAGATTTTGACCTAAAGTGCTAAAGTCATATCAGCTTGACCAACAGTTCTCTTATTTCTGAATTTATATACTAGTACTGAACATGCCTATGTGGTGATTGCTTAGGGCTCCTTACATAGATTCTCAGGTCTCAGGACCGAATTAAATACCCTTTCTTCTATGCTTTTACTGTAGCTTTAGGCAGCGCCACTTTGAATACGGAGCCTCCCTTTGGATTAGATTCGATCCAGATTTTGCCCTTATGCTTACTGACTACCTTCTTTGCAATGGACAATCCTATACCTGTTCCAGAAAATTCCATCTGGTTATGCAGTCGCTTAAATAATAAGTATACCATCTCCCTATATTCTGGAGCAATGCCTATCCCATTATCAACAACACTGATGATCATATCTTCTTTCACGACCTCTGAGTGAACGGTAACGGTCGGAGGCTTAGATTCATCGCAATAAGTCAAGGCATTAGTCAGGAGATTGAGAAAGACATGGTGTAACATGGATTCATCACCATAAATGATATGATCTGGATGCACTAAAATAACTACATCAGCAGATTTTTCTTGAATCTCATGGCTGAGCTCTTTGGTGATCTGATCTAAGAACGGCTTGAGGTAAATTTTACGAACTTGATAATCTACAGTATCAGATTTAGAATATTTTAAAATGTCGGAGATCAGTTGATTCATATTCTTTGATGACCTGATGATCATATCTAAATACTCTTTCTCCTTTGGCTTTAGTCTTTCTCCAGTTTTTGCCCGAAGTAGCTGGCTGAAGCTGATGATATTCCTGATCGGTGTCTTAAGATCATGAGATGCGATGAATGCAAAATTTTCAAGCTCCAGATTAGATTCTATATATCTCTCTAACTCTTCATTCTTGTCGTCAAGCTCCTTAGTCCGATTGAGACGCTCAGCATTGAATTGACGCATGGTGTTAAGCATACTTAGTATCACCACAAATGTCAATATTAAATCTAAGCGTGGTAATGTCAGTATCGCATCTCTAGGTGCATAGATAATAATCAGAGCAAAAATGACAAACGAAATAAGACCACCTACTGAGACAATTATTAGAGCCCTTCTATCAGTAACTGTCAAATATGCGTTGACTAATAAAGTGAAATAGACAGCAACAATTGCATAATTGACATCAATGACCGTACTGAATATTGGTAAAACGATATAAAAATTACTGAATATAACGTAGAAGGATAACTCGTCTTTATTTACATAGACGAGCCCAATGGCTATCATGGTAAGTGAGAAATAAATTGATGCTGGTAAAAGGAGGGGCTTGAATGCATATATCCAATAGATAGCGAAATAGATAAAAGACGTGAAGAAACACGTGATCAAATTTTGACGGTACCAAGAATTGTGCTTTATAAAGTCTATCAAGTTAGTAACGGGTATGTGAACTGAGCCGAAAAGTAAGCTGATAAATACTAAAAGGAAAGAGAATGAGCCAATAATAGTGCAATTGTACTATTATGGGCTCAATCATCGCCGTCTCATTGATTATCGACAATGCTGCTGTGTGCTTAGACAGATGTTTAGGCCCATTAGTCTATCCAGGTGCAAAGCTTATCGGAATTAACAGGATGATAACACTATGTCTTTGTTATCTTTGAGCCCTTAAGCCAAAATAATATGAGTATCCTCATCTTTTTAGTTATTTCATATCTCTTGCTGAGCGCAGCCCTTTATGTCGTATTTCCAAAGTGTGGAAAGCCTGCAGTGAATGGCCTCATCCCTGTGGTCAACTTTATGGATTGGTGTGATATCATTGGTAGACCGAGATGGTGGGCTTTTCTATTATTCATTCCTATTGTAAATATTTTCATTTTTGTCGGCATGGCTATTGATCTTGGCCGATCATTTGGTAAACTTGACTTTAAGCACACAGCCGCTGCCACTATATATGCACCTGCATTTTTGGGATATTTAGGTCTGAGTAAAGATGAGTCATACGTCGGTCCAGTATTAGCCACTGAGAAAGAATACATCAACAAAATGGAGGAGGCTAAAAATGCTGGGAAAGAGCGCACCTTCAAAAAATTAGAACAAAGTAATCCGTATAAAAAATCCGGCATCAGAGAATGGTTTGAATCCGTTTTCTTTGCTGTTTTTGCAGCTGCTTTCATCAGAATGTTTCTTATAGAGGCCTACGTAATCCCTACTCCTTCCATGGAGGGGAGCTTAAATGTGGGTGATTTTCTCTTTGTGAGTAAATCCTCATATGGCATCAGGACACCGATGACAGTGGCTATGATACCACTATTGCACAATCGAATCCCTAAAATGGATGCAGAGTCATACTTGGAAAAACCATCACTCCCCTACTACAGGCTTCCAGCTCTGCGCCAAATTAAACATAATAGCCCATTCGTATTCAACTGGCCCGTTGGTGATAGCGTCTATGTAACACCCTCCCGTCCCTATAGCGTAGCTCAAGTCAGAAGAGAACCGCAATTCGCCATTAATGATAGGGCTTTAGCACAAAAGGTTAAAAACCAAGACTTTATAACGAGGCCCATCGACAAAAAGGACCACTACATTAAAAGATGTGTCGCCCTACCTGGTGATAGCCTTCAGATTAAAGATGGTCAAATCTTCATTAACGGGACACCGAGTAAAAATCCGAAGCACCTGCAGTTCCAATATATGGTCAGTACACCTGCTACTAACATCAATATGAAAAGGCTGGAGGAATGGGGCATAGACGCAGGTGACAGCTGGGGCCGTGGTACTACCAGTGGCTACTTCTTAGATGAGAGGCAAGTGCAACAGCTACAAGGTCTCGGGGACAATGTCCAAATCGTACGTGTGCCTCAGCCGGCAGCTGGTGATAAGCTATTTCCTCACGATCCAAAGAACTATCCAGGATGGACGGTGGATAACTATGGTCCAATATATATACCCGCAGAGGGCGCGACTGTAGAGCTGAGTCTGAATAATCTGGCCATGTATCGCAGAGTCATAAGTGTATATGAAGGTAATACTGTGAACATCAGCAATGGCCAAATAATGATCAATGGTCAACCAGCCACATCATATACGTTCAAACAAAACTATTACTGGGCTATGGGAGATAATCGGCATAACTCTGAGGACTCCAGAATGTGGGGCTACGTACCTCATGACCACATAGTCGGGAGGCCACTCTTCATCTGGTTTTCAACTAAAGAAGGAAATATCAGAAATGGCATCAACTGGGATAGAATATTTATGTCAGCCACGAAAGATTAGCGACCGATTTATTGATTGCTATATACACCTAATTCTACCACCATCCACAGGAATACTAACACCTGTAATGTACGCTGCAGCAGGACTGGCTAAGAATGCCACCATGGAGCCAATTTCTTCGGGCTCAGCGAAGCGATACATAGGTATTTCATCTAAGAATGTCTCTACAATCACATCCTTTTTTCTTCCCGAAGACTCCGTGCGGGCATCTATAATTTGCTCTAATCTTTCGGTTTTTGTGGCGCCAGGAAGCACATTATTCACAGTAATGCCATCTGGTGCTAACTCTGTAGAGAGCGTCTTAGCCCAGCTTGCCACTGCGCCCCTCGTGGTATTAGAGACACCTAAGCCGTCTATTGGTTGGCGTACGGAGGTGGACACCATATTGATGATACGACCGTAGCCAGCTTCGCGCATACCAGGGATCAAGAGCTGTGCTAAGCTGTGATTGACTAACAGGTGGCCCTGCATGGCTGCTAAGAATTGATCCGGTGTAGCGCGGACAATAGATCCTGCAGGCGGCCCACCTGTATTATTGAGCACGATGTGTATAGGCCCATTGTTCAAGTGCTTCTTGACACCTTCACCCAGCGCTGAGCGATCACTCATATCTACCGCTATATACTCATGCTCCTGATCATTAATCTGACTGAGCTCTTTGACTCTGCTCTGAAGCGAAGCCTCTGTTCTGGACACCAGTATAATTTTAGCGCCTAGCTTAGCTAACTCTACGGCTGAAGCGTACCCAATGCCCTTTGATCCTCCACAGACCAACGCTACCCTACCGCTTAAATTTAAATTCATAATTCCTAAATTTTAATATTGTCTGATGACCAAAATATACCGATAATCTCTTACGAACGATGATTAGATATTCTTCAGCTTGACCTTGATGACTATGTGATTCTGATGATCGCATTTTTTGATTCGAAAAGGCTGAGATGATCCTCCACGTTGAAGTCTTCACTTCTAAACTCATTAGACCGAGCTCTGCCTTGCTCTTGGCGCTTGATGCTTCTGAGAAAACGTCTGACACTGTCCACGCTGTCCAAGATCAGGCCGGGGACTTCTACATTCTGGCCCGACTCGTCCTTAGCAATCATGGTGAAGTATGATGAATTACAATGTTTTACCACGCCAGTCTGAATATTCTCAGATTCCACTCTGACACCTACCACCATGGAGGTCCTTCCCGTATAATTTATAGAGGCCTTCATCGTGAGTAGTTCGCCCACTTCTATTGGCATCAGAAAATCCACTTTATTGACAGATGCCGTGACACAATAATGTCGTGAATGCTTAGAAGCACAAGCGAATGCGATCTGATCCATCAGGTTCAGAATATGGCCGCCGTGTATCTTACCGCTAAAATTAGAATATGAAGGCAACATGAGATCGGAAATTGAGATCTGTGATTCCTGCGCAGATTTGTATGTAGTCAAAACGAGTATTGTGGTTGATGGTCAATAGAACAATATAGAGTAAAAAATATAATCCTGGCTGCATGGCGCATACTTAATAGTGCAGCAGCTATAGAGTACAAGCTACAAAAGTCAGAATCTCGTATCTTCAAGCCGTGATATCCAGCAGGCATGGATCGTGATGGTATGCTAATGGGCAAATGAGGCCAATCACGTGCTGAAAGGTATATCCTTTTTAAATTAGTACTATGAAAATAATCTGCAAACTTGTCGTATCCCTATTGACGCTTATCATCGCAGTGCGAAGCCCAGCTCAGCTACCCGTATCTAATCTCTATGCATTCCAATACAAAATCACTGAACAAGGACTAGAGCTAAGCAATGCCCAATATCTATCCGCTTTTAATGCTCGGGGCTATAATAATCAGCCACAATTCATCTCGGAACATGAGCTGCTGATCAGCTCTAACTATTTTGATGCACAGCAGACCGACATCATCAAGTTAGACCTAAAGAGGAAAACGCTGACCAGAGTAACAGCCACTACGCAAGGTGAATATTCGCCAACTGTAACGCCTGACCGGAGGGATTTTACCGTGATCAGGGAGGTGTTAGGTGCTGAGGTAAATCAAATACTCTGGCGATATCCGCTCAGTCAACAAGACGGAGGAAAGCGAGCACTACAAAAAGAGACGACAGTCGGATATCATACCTGGCTATCCGGGACAGCGCTCGCCACCTTCTTAGTAGGTGATCCTCATCAGCTGTACTATCATGATCTGAGAGAGGGAACAAAAAAGCTTATATCTAATCAGCCTGGAAGAGCCATGATCAGCTCAGACGGTCTTTTATATTATGTTCACAAGCCAAGCGACGATATCTGGTATATTAAGCAGTATGATCCTGAATTGGAAGAGTCAGTTATTATCTGCGAGACGCTCAGAGGTTCTGAAGATTTTGATATGCTCAGCGATGGCAGCCTCCTCATGGCAAAGGGAAGTAAACTATACTTAATTGAACCCTCACCATCGGCACTCTGGAAGGAGGTAGCCGATCTTAGTGAGCTCGGACTGAACCATATCAATCGGCTAAAAGTCAGCAGAAATAAAATTATCCTTGTTAATGCAAAATAGTATCCTCCTCATGTTAGTCGCCTGCACCATATCATTGTCTTGCAAGAGCGCTATAAAAGTGAGCCAAGAATATAAAACTGAACTCGAAACCTATCGTCATAGCCAGCTATCTGCCCTGACAGAAGGTGATAGTCCAGTGCTAACTGCTGAGATGGCACGACAGCTAAACTTCTATGAGATAGATCCTGTTTATCAAGTCACGGCTGAGCTATTATTAACTCAGGATGCGACGCCCTTCTCCATCTCGACCTACAGCGGCGTGAAAAAGAATTATTTAGAGTATGCAAAAGCTATATTCAAGATATACAATGAAGAGGCTAGCTTGATCATATATCGAGACCTGAAGATGATCAACATTCCTGGATTTAATCAGAAGCTCTTTTTAATGTTCAAAGACCTTACTAATGGTGAGACAACGTACGGCGGTGGCAGATACCTGTATTTGGACACCAGAGATGTTTTGGATAATAGCATTATCATCGATTTCAATAAGTCATTTAATCCGTACTGCGCATATGCTGATGGTTTCAACTGCCCTATACCGCCTCCGGAAAATCACCTGGCTATTAAGATCAGCGCAGGTGAAAAAAATTTTATAGTGCCTGAATAATGAATAACGATCAGGCAGCTTGTGAAACCGCAGGTCTTTTAGTTAAACTCTTAATAAGTACCTCCGTCTGAGGGACCAGAGCATTAGCGAAAGCTATTTTAGACAGCATCAATGGAATTTGCAAAACGTCTTTTAGTCCTAATTTTGATCCCTCGACATCATTCCAAGCTTGCAGTGGTATCTCACTTATTTCAGTCATGACCTGCTGAGCAAAGAGTCTTTTCATTCTAAAGAATATCTCGACATCAAACAGCCACTTAGATATAAATCCATCAGCAAACACTGTTGCTGCTGCCTGACGGCTGAATACCTTAGCGCCACACTGTGTATCCTTAATGGGTAAATTCAGCATAGTAGAGATCATCAGACCTATGGCTTTGCTCATGCTGTCTCTGAAGAAGCTCCTGTCGATATCAGCGCAACTGTCTAACTTCCTGCTACCAAAAGTCATAGATAAATTATTCTCCACCAAAGAGGATAGCAGACACTTGTAATCATCAAAACCAGTGGCTAAGTCAGCATCTAAGAACCCAATAGTCTGCACAGATGATATCGCTAACATCCGGCTGACACCTGCTCTGACTGCTTCTGCTTTTCCTCCGTTTTGAGGCATATCGTATATTATAACCTGATTGCCAATACTTAATTGAAAAGCTTGTAGCTTTGTCAGCGTATCATCTTTACTGCCATCATTGACAAAACAGCAGACAAAGTCTGAGTGGGATGTTAAAAAGGTTTTGAAAAGCTCAAAAGGTAATCTTTCACTTTCATTGTAACATGGGATAACGATTGCATTTTTCATAGTACGGATATGTTGAATTGTTTGACTTTAATTCGTTTGACAATTCAAATATCATGGAGATTGGAGCCTGAATAAGCCATCTTTCGTTGAGCTGACATGACTACCCGATTTTCGGTAAGTAATGACCGATTTTCTAATTCTGTAGTTTCAAAATTCTCCTTATGCTTTTCTTTGTTCTATTAAATTGATTACTGTGACACTACTAATAAAGTACACGATTCGTTGAATTCGAATAAGCAATTATATTACTTCTCTTTACTTCTGGCTCTTGTCATTCACGGCCCAATGTTGTTCATTTCGTTTGAGCAGACTTATGATGCTTATGTTCATATATTCTTTGCGGAGCACTACGCTCATCATTGGTTTGATCAGTGGAACTACAAATGGTATACAGGATTTACTGTCACGAGTTATCCACCCATGACGCACCAAGTCATTGCCTTAGCTTCTAAGCTTGTTGGTCTGAAAGGCGGCTTCATCCTATGTGCGCTCATTTCTGTTTTAATCTTTATCAGAGGTGTCTTCTATTTCAGCAGACTCTGGGTATCTGAGCGGTCCGCCGCCTACGCCGCATGTGCCGCATCCCTGTGCTCATCCTATGTAGAGGCCTTACACATATTTGGGCAGCTACCCAGCATTACTGGTATAGCCATCTTATTAAATACGCTGCCAGTGATCTATCAGTGGATACGCTTTAGCGGCAAAAGACGATTTGCTCTAAGCTTAGTCCTCCTTTCGATCATTACTTGTACACATCATGTGACCACGATATTCGGGATGGTCTTTTTCATCTTTCCAGTCATAGGTTTAGCTCTGCTGGATAATGCAGTAGCTCGAGGAGATGCCATGCACGTCAGAGGATTTTTGATATCACTGCGGAAGGATTTTTTCAGACTTCTCTTTTTCGGCATCAGTATATTGGTCATCACCGTACTCTCCATCTTTCCCTATTGGTATTGGTCAAAGTCAGATCCCATTTCCCAGGTGCCAATTCCGCATGGATCCAGAGATTCATTTATTGAGGTGATGTCCTCAGGATTAATCTTTTTTTTGATTCCATGGGGTTTGATGTTATTATTTCTGCCATTTTTGGCTCAGGCAATTTTCAAGAAGCGTAATATATTTCTCGGCATATCCCTGACCTTGGCTTTTGTATTAGGAACTGGAGGTACGACACCTATACCAAGAGCTCTCCTCGGTGACACAGCTTTTGATATATTGACTTTAGATCGATTTACTTATTGGGCTACGATTCTATCGCTTCCATTCTGGGGTGACTTTCTATATCAACTCATTCAGGGCAGCCTAAAAGATTATTTAGTCGCGCGCATCAGACCCATTGGTTTTAAACTATTATTAATGACGCTTTCGGCGTTAGTGATCGCTTCTGCCATCTTCATAATGAACATTGGATTTTTCAAGCCATTCCAACCAACTAAAATAGATATTAAGCCCATCCAAAATTTTTTACTGAGCGATAATCACGCGCAATGGAGATATCTCACCTTAGGCTTTGGAGATCAAGTCGCCTGGCTAGCAGCTAATACAGAAGCCCTCTCTATAGATGGTAATTATCACAGCGCTAGAAGACTGCCAGAGATGACTACAAGAGTGGTGGAACGTCTAGAAAATGCTAAGTATCAAGGCTTGCAAGGATTAGGAGCCTTACACCAATTTTTGGCCTTACCTGAAAAATATAACTTGAAGTACATCTTTAATAATGATAAGTTCTATGAGCCAATCCTCTACTTCTCTGGATGGAATAATGTCCAACGATTAGAGAATAATATAGAAGTATGGGAAAAACCTGACGTAAGTCCACTAGCTGATATATTACCACGAAAAAACATCCCCCGATATCAACAGCTGATGTGGAGTATCATCCCCATGAGTGTCCTTCTACTATTTTTGATTGGTCTTTTGATAAGTCATTTGTTCTCTATTCCATTTGAAAAAGAATATGACTTTAGAGTGCCAGCGTATCAAGATAGTTGGATAAAACATCTCATTTGGGCTGTTATGATTTTATCCGTAGCAGCTCTCTGGAGTATAGGAGCGTATATTACACATAGACCTCATCATTCGGCTACTAATATCATCGTGGCTTATTTTGACGCGATAGACTACAAATATTTTGATAAGGCCTATTCCTACTTTGATCCGCAGAGTCGACCCGAAAAAGAACAGATTCTATTAGACATCAGCCTTGAAGATGGGATCGCCAACTCCTACGGTAAACTTAACTCTATCAGGACAGATATTAATTATGCTGATGATCAGCAAAGTGCCATAGCTACGGTGCAGGCAGAGTGGATGACTTCTTTAAAGTTATACCAGACCACACATCTCATGGACTTAGTAAATCGAGATGGCAAATGGTACATCATCCCACCGGAACACGAAAAACGAATACCACCAAAAACTACAGCCACAACAGCCACTTATCAATTCTCCTCATTAGGGAAGCGTGAGGCAATTATCAATACCACTGATCACACAGACATTCTAGATAGGCCAGATATCACCATTAAACAATCAAGATTAATATCTAATCATGCTAAGTATCATGTGATCGGTGAGATTATGAATACAGATGTGGTGCCAGCTTACCTGACAGTGTCAGCCATTCTATTAGATGAGCAAGAGAATGAGATTCTGTCGTATCATGTTAAGGATGTCGTGAAACATCGGCTTCTACCTAAGGAGACGACCGCTTTCAGAATTGACTTTGATGAGATCGCTGTCCAAGCGTGCATGAGGATATTTAACTCCAACTATCAGGAGAGTGATGATCCTTGGCGTTATTTAAAAAAACCTGTCGCCGCCAAGCTATCCGTCAAATCTCTCGTCACTGATGAAGATCACTATCCATTCTTCGGCATACAGGATGTATCTATATCTAATCAATTGATAAAATTTGATTTATATAACTATGGTAGTGAAGGGGTAAACATACCTGCATCTCTGACCTCGATGTACCATCAGGATGGCAGTATAGCCTGGGTCCAAACTGACTACATGGAATCAGAAATCAGAGCACTAAGACAAAAGCAGCAACGTATTGTAATTCCCACGATAAATGATATCACCATTATTTCCAATTTGACAAATGATGATTATAAAATAAATGGATCAGTGCCTGTCTCTATTTATCCCGAAGCGTCTCAGGCCACTATCCATAGCTTTGAGGCTGAAGAATTTCTTATCAACATAAAAGCACATGGTTATATAATAAAATGAAAATAATGAATTCACACATAGCATCTCTGATAGTGTATATTCTGTCAGATAAGTGGGAGTTGCTTTCATCCTGTTCGCTTAATATTAATCTGTTCCATCTTGTCATATTATGAGGCTGCACTACTTGTATATAATACCGCTTATCATACTCCTATCGTGTCAATCAGAGTCGGTCATTATTGTAGATGAGGTCGTACCTGAGCGTACAACATCCCACGCTTCTGTAAAGGCTGGCACAGCTCAGCTGCCGATTTTCTCAGGCAAGCATCAGCCACATCACCGCTATATATTATCTGGCATAAATGGTAGCGTAGCTCTTAGCTATAATCATGAGACTGGTGCACTAAATATACCCTCAAGCATTAATACTATGGCGGGCGACTACACACTCACAGTCATAGACGACAATAATATAATAAGCAACTCCACACTGACAATTACGGCTGCTGAAGCAACCGGGAAAGCGCTCAGCTATTTAGGTCCGAAGACTGTCCCTCACAATGATCAAGAGGGAGTGATGATGACATCTGCATTCTTTGATCGCTTCAATAACATGACAAGAGGACAACTGAATGTCAATTACTTTCAAAACAGCGATAATCAGTTTGCGACTATTTCTGAGACCACCGATAACGAATACTTCACGTACCAAAAGCTGTATGTCGACAATCGTGACGAGTCATTAGTCGGGCTATCGGCTGACTCGATCTACTCGGACGAATTAAGTTTTAAAGGTTCATCAGGCTGTCCTGCATCTGCCACTATTCGCATTGGAGATTATTATCAAATAGCTGATGGTACCCATACATTTGATGTCATCATAAATAAAATTAAAGATGAGGATGACGAAGATGTAGAGATGGGTACTATCTTGCAAGCAGCTCTATACGACTCAGCCCATCGAACTGCTGCCTTATACCAAGTGATGGTCATCAATGGCTCTGCGAAATTCGCCATGGAAAATCCCCAAGGCGCAGGAGCATATCACATCGTTATTTCTGCGTGCGGCACTATATTATGTGATTCTGAATTACTATACTTTTCACGAGAATTCACAGAAATACCATCCAAGTGGATATCGAATTCGATCCTTAAAATCGGCCCAGTCCTCAGCGTTCTAAACCAAAAAGTGCAGAATGGTACTTTAGTAGAATTTAATTATAACGGCTGTCCACAGGCTGAAAAAAAATCATATATTTTAGAAGAAGGTATCTGCCTGATAGATACAGATGATATTATTTCAGAATGCAAATCTAATCATATCACCATCACCATTAATGGTATCAGCTCTATCATAGACATTACTGAATGAGTGAAAAGAAGAGCCATATCATTTGGAAACTTTTATTAATCACGGGCTTCATCGTAGGACTCTATATAGGTAGCAGAATATATAGCTACTACCACACTGGTGCGGACCTCATGTCGATCTACCAGTCTGGGGTCGAGGCGCATCAACATCAGCTCAGCGGCGTCACTTTGCATGAAAATAAATTATCAAGACTGCACCCAGATGTAGCTTATGCCATCACTAAAACCATGAGCGAAGCTTGGTATTGGTTAGACCAGAGCTATAATAATCAATCTAATATACTACTGGCTAATTATTTTGAGGAGCACCTATTAACACACATTGAGTCATTAAATCGAGAAAGCATCGGAGTCCGCAGTAGCGTCTCTCACCTATTAGAACTAAAACACGTCAGCTTAGATAAAAGTATCGCGGTAATTAGAGATCATGCAGCGGAAATAATCTATAACTACACGATTGATGAGGATGCTGATATTCCACTCAGGGTGGACACGACAGCCTATACTGCCATCTTAGTGCTAGTGAATGGTAAATGGAAAATCAAGAACTGGATCTCAGAAAATGTCGAAAATATACCTAAGCCTGTCGGAGATCCTGCAGTTAAAGCTTCATTGTTAGAACGAGTCCGCCACATTAAAGGCATCAATTATTATCCAGCTGAGTATCCATGGCAGCTGTTCTGGAATAATTATGACTCGCTAATAATCGAAGCCGATTTTAAAATCATTTCTGAATTGGGTATGAATACAGTCCGCATATTTCTACCATTCAATGACTTCGATCATAAAACAAATGTAGAAGCTAATCTGGCTAATCTATCTAAACTACTCGATACTGCGGAGGCGTATAACTTGTATGTGATTCCTACCCTATTTGATCTACCCATCGGCTATGAAGTTCAACAATACGCTAAGTATCATAATCAGCTGAAGCGGATACTGACATCAGTGTCACATAAACCTGCTCTTCTTAGCTGGAATATTAAAAATGAACCTGATCTTGACTTTCAAATCCACGGATCACAAGAGACGCTAAACTGGTTGCGGTATATGATCAATAAAGCGAAAATTTATGACCCAATCCATCCAGTTACGATATCATGGTCTACACCGGAACATCTGACATTATTAAGTGATGAATTAGATTATCTCTCATTTCATATGTATCTTTCCGATGATAACTGGGAAACTCAAATTAACAACTTAACCGCAACTTTAGCTAAACCAATTGTCTTAGAAGAATTTGGACTGAGTACCAGATCTGGCTTAAAAAATTTACTAGGCGCTTCTGAACATGAACAGGCTAACTATTTAGAAGAGTGCATCTCAAAAGCAAATGACCACCAGATACCATGGATGCTGTGGACTCTTCACGACTTCAAGCAAATACCGGATGGTGTATTCGGATGGAAGCCTTGGGTCAAGGCAAAGCAGAAACGCTTCGGCATTATGCGAATTGATGGTACTCCAAAGAAAGTATATCCCAATATAAAACTCCTGGCTAAATGATATATCGTTGCCATTGAGATATGACTAATACTCGCGACATTAATATAATCAATGGGCGATTAAAAAAAATATAATAAAAATATATGAAGTTAGCGATCGTATCCCCATTCCCTCCGAGTAAAGGCACACTGAATGAGTATGCCTACCATCTGGTCAAAAGTTTTGGCAGGAAGGAGGAAATAGACAGTATAATCATCATTACAGATAAGCTCCCAGAAGGCCAAACTTACGTATCAGAGCCCGACATGGGCGACGTCACTTTCGAGCCAGTATGGGAATTTAACTCCATGTCAAGTGCTGCTAAAATCGTAGCAGCTATCAAAAAGCACCAGCCAGATATCGTCCTTTACAACATACAGTTTTTATCTTTCGGTGATAAAAAGATACCTGCTACAGTTGGATTATTTAGTCCTGTCATGAGTAAGCTGAGCGGGATTCCATCCGTCGTGATCCTACACAATATTATAGAGACGGTAGACTTTGAAGAAGCAGGCATCACGAATAATGCTGTATTGAAAGGTATATACAATATCACCGGAGCTATCCTGACCCGTACTATTCTTCAGGCCAACCTGGTCACTCTCACAATACCAAAATATGTAAAGATCATCAGAGACAAATACAAAGTTGATAATGTCGTACTGATACCGCATGGTACCTTCGAGGTCCCTCCGCAGCCAGACTTCAATAGAGGTACTGATAAACTGAATGTCATGACATTCGGTAAGTTTGGTACTTACAAAAAAGTGGAAGCAATGATAGACGCTGTCATCAAGGTCCGCCACCGTACTGGTAAAGCCATACACATCACTATAGCCGGCACAGATAATCCAAATGTCAAAGGCTACCTAGCTGGCGTCGCCAAACATTATAAAGATCTACCAGACATCACCTTCACAGGCTATGTGGAAGAAGAAGACGTGCCGGATATATTTGGCGATTGCACTTTGTGCGTATTCCCTTATACGAGCACCACTGGCAGTTCCGGAGTGCTGCATCAAGCAGGTAGCTATGGTAAAGCTGTAGCTCTTCCACTGCTCGGAGACTTAAAAGAACTTGTAGAGGAAGAAGGATATGAGGGCGCATACTTTCAGCCTGATGACGCAGAAAGTATGGCCGATGCCATAGAAGAGATCATTGTCGATGATAATTACCGTGACCATCTAGCTAAGAAAAACTATGCTGCTGCCTCATCCCTACCCATGTCAGAAATAGCAGATTGGTATCTTAGTCACTTTGAGATTCTATTAAATCGAATATCATAAACGTTTGCTGACATCAATTTGACCGTATAAATGATAGGGCATCATCACTATTCATCCAATGTCAAATTCATAGCAAGACGGATATTAAATCCTTTTGTCTATTTATGTTCTACCATTTTATCAATGTCGAATAGATCAATTGTTTGCTCTTTCTTATGACCAAAATAATGTATGCGAATGGGTGTATCTGGTCTCGTAAATATTTGTCAAATTAAAAAGTCATTGTCCAATAGTAGA
>ENA-ORXM01000344-ORXM01000344.1-marine-metagenome-genome-assembly--contig:-NODE-344-length-87242-cov-40.744886_pt1 | contig 87242 bp, 75 predicted proteins | sample MGYA00237867_ERZ511480 | MGnify/ENA primary metagenome ERZ511480 (study PRJEB26309, sample SAMN06266103) | marine metagenome | isolation source: Algal blade | place: United Kingdom:Sidmouth, United...
CAGGTGCCGTGTCGGCGTCGATCAGGAGTACGCCGGCCTCGTCACACAGTTGCTGCTTCCGACTCTGTATCAACGCAAGGCTGTCACTCACTCGCTGGCGACTGCGACGATCGAGGGTGACGGTGGTCGGACCGGCCTGTCCGCGGTAGCGATAGCGACCGACGGGCAGGCTGTCGCGCTCCAGTGGATCCCGGATCTGCACGATCGCCAGCGCGCGCGCCAGCACATGGCGACGCAATGCCGCTTGCAGGTCGTCACCCGGGTCATCCAGACCGCTCGCCAGAACCGATGCGCCCTGACGCCCGTTGGCGTGCAGGAGTTCGTCGAGCATACGATCGAGCGTCGGAGCCGACTGGCTCCCGTCCGTGCCGCCGGGCGGCGGGTAGCTTGCTGGCGGCCCGGCTTGTTGACGCGCTTCGTTGAATGCTTCGGCGAGAACTCGACAGCCATCGAGCGCGCCGCGCGTCCCGTGTGCCGGTCGCGAGAATCCGAGCCCGCGTTCGCGGAGAGTGATGAGTCCGGTTCGATGACCCCCGGACGCTGCGCGCCACAACAGCTCGGCGGCGGTTTCACCGGCGCAGACGGCGCGTAGACGGCTCGAACCCGTGAACATCGTTGCCCGCAGATCAACGACAATCGTGACTGGATGGTCCTTCTCTTCGCGGTAGAGACGGGTGTGTACGGCATTGCGTCGGGCGCTCGTGCGCCAGTCGATATGGCGTGCATCGTCGCCCGCGACGTACGGGCGCAGATCGTCGAAGTCCATGCCCTGACCGCGTCGACTTCCCGGGAATGGGCCCGGTCGAGCGCCCCGTGCCAGCGGTTCGCCGAGACGCTCACCAAGGGCTCGGTGACGGCGTGCCACGAGGCGCGCCAACGGCAGTGTGGTTTCCCGGTCAGCGAGTGGTAGCGACATGTTCAGACGCGCGGTGTCGCCCGCAGGATTCTCGTGACGATCTGCCGCTGCGTGACGCCGCTTGCCCGTGTGCCGTAGTCGAGCGCGATACGGCCGGATAGGACGTCCGGCGCCAGCGCATGCACATCGTCCGGCGTGACATGATCACGCGCATCGAGCCAGGCGCGAGCCTGTGCAGCGGTCGCGAGATTGATGGAGCCGCGTGGACTGGCTGCCTGGACAACCGCGTCAGCCGCCTCGCCGCCCGCGCCGTGCCCGCGCGTCGCGCCAACCAGCCGGACAATGTAGTCACGCACGGCGGATGAGAGATAGACGTCGCGAACGTCGCCACGTGCCAGCATGACCAGACTTGCATCAGCCAGGGGTTGCAATGCCTCGTCTTCGTTACCGAGTTCGTCGAGTACCTGATCGAGAATCAGGCGCTCGTCCTCGACATCGGGGAGGGCCAGTTCGAGAAAGAACAGGAAGCGATCGAGTTGCGCTTCGGGCAGCGGATAGGTGCCTTCATGTTCGAGCGGATTCTGGGTGGCCGCGACCAGAAAGGGTTCCAGCAGCGGACGACTCGTGCCTCCCGTGGTGATCTGGCTTTCACCCATGGCCTCGAGCAGCGAACTCTGCACCTTCGGTGGGGCACGATTGATCTCGTCAAAGAGGACGATCTGGCTGAACAACGGGCCTGGCAGGAAACGAAACTCGCTACTCGACTGGTGATACATGTCAGAGCCGGTGATGTCGGCTGGCAACAGATCGGGCGTCCCCTGGATGCGCACGAACTGCACATCGAGCAGTCTGGCGAAGTGGTTGATGGCGCGCGTCTTGGCAACGCCGGGCGGGCCTTCGAGCAGCACGTGACCGCCGGTCAGAAGCGCGATCAGCAAGCGTTCCACCAACACGTCGTGACCGATCAGGCTGTCGTTCAACGCGCCGCGAATTCGTTTCAAGGCGTCACGCCTGGCGAGAGCATCGGGACGGGCAGCCATCGCGCTGGCAGGTTCGGTCGACACGGGCATCCTGTTGGAGGTTAGCGAGATGACCGTGATGGCCGAATCAGCAGACGCGGAAACCGGCGCCGCGCCGCTTCGTCATCGAAGAACTCGGTAAGGTCGAGGGGGCGTGTGTCCGGATCGTCGGGCGGTGCCTGCAAGACGGTCAGATCGCCGTCGAACAAGGCGCCTTCGAAGCCGCCCTCGGCAAGTGGCGACAGCTTGTAATACACCCCGTTCCAGGTGTCGATACCGAATTCCGATGCGGCCTTCCTGACGAACAGGAGCTGATACTCCAGATCGGTCAAGTCGTCCGGACTGACCGTATTGTCGAGCTCGTAGGGATAAGGGAGATAGCAGAACCATTCGGGCGCGTCGGCCAGGCACTTGAAGGGATACATGTTCAGGAAGTGATCGCTGAAATTCTCGCCTTCCACGACCACATCGATCAGCGCCGAACCGTCGTCATTGACTGCGAAGCGCACCGAGCCGATCGCGGTTTCGCCGCCATTGGCATCGACGAGAAAGAGGCGGGCGTCTTCGGGGAACAGGCTGGCGAGCGTGTCGTCGAAGAAGTTGAGTGGACGCGCCTCGATGAGCGTTCCGCCTGCCTCAGCCCAGCCGTCGGTGCCGACGGCATACCAGTGCACGGCGCTGTAGCCCCAGTCGATAGCACGCTTCGCAGCATTCCAGCTCTGCCAGCAGTCTGCCGTGCAGAAGAAGACAATGTCGCGACTGAGGTCACCACCCGTCAGTCTGTCCAGATTTCGCCGAAAATATGCTTCGTGTTCGGCGCTGAGATGGCCACGGCCGACTTCGGGAAGCCAGGTAGCACCCGGCAAGGTTTCATGGCCTTCGCTGATGACCCATTGGCCGTCGAAGGGATCGGCGCCAAGCCCCTTGGGAGGAAACACATCGATGAGAACCGGATCACCTTTCTCGAGCTGATCGAGCATGGCGGGGGTGTCCAGCGTGATGCCACCGGGAACAGAGGCCGGCACCGGCGCGCGATAGCGCTCCATCCGGAACCCCGTCGACGGATCGACATCGTAGGTCTCCGCTGACGTTTCATGCTCGACGGACTGGGCCAGGGCGGTCGTCAGGGGCGCGGCGAGGTACAAGGCCAGTAATACAGGCAGGCATGCGGGCAGAGATGCGGGCAGAGATGCGGGCAGAGATGCGGGCAGAGATGCGGGCAGGGGCGTTGCGAAGGATGCCAGGCGGAGGACGCTGGCGAGCAGTCGTGTGCGCGAAACAGGCCTGTTTTCTTCGTCAAGAGGCATCATGGCGACGCACAGTATGCGCTTTGGCATCGAACTCCAGCGTGGTACCAAAGTCGACAGCGGCCCAGCCCCGGCTGCTCCGATCAGTGTACAGCGATACCGTACACTCTCGCCTGATACTGACAGAGACCGGATATCGAACATGTCCAGACTGATCCGCTTGTCGTTGAGCATCCTGTTGTCTGTCGGCGGCGTGCTCGGCGCGTTGTCGTCTGCCCTCGCCGATGAACCGACGGTTCGCGTCGGCGTGCTGAAGTTCGGCACCGTCAACTGGGAATTGAAGTCGATGCAGCACCACGGCCTCGACCAGGCCAACGGCTTCGAACTCGAGATCGTGCCCTTTGCCGGAGGCGACGCCACCGACATCGCGATGATGGGTGGAGACGTTGACGTGATCGTGTCGGACTGGCTCTGGGTCTCGCGGCAGCGTGCCGACGGCCATGACCTCACCTTCGTGCCCTACAGCTCATCGGTCGGCGCCATCATGGTGTCGGGTGACAGTGACATGACGACGCTTGCCGATCTCGATGGCAAGACCATCGGTGTTGCCGGTGGACCGCTCGACAAGAGCTGGCTGTTGCTGCAGGGTATGGCGCAAGACAAGGCTGACATCAATCTGGCCGAGGCCAACGAGATTGTCTTCGGCGCGCCGCCACTGCTCGCCGAGAAGGCGCGCGACGGTGAACTCGATGCCGTGCTGAACTACTGGCACTACAACGCCCGCCTGGAAGCTGAAGGGTTTCGCGTGCTGGCCAGTGCCGAAGAGGCCGCGGCCGCACTGGGTTCGAGTGGCCCGGTATCGGCCATTGGCTATGTCTTCCGTGAGCCGCTGGCGACGAACGGACCGGCCGCGGGTTTCATCAAGGCATCGCGCGAAACCAAGGCGATACTCCGTGACTCGGATGAGGAGTGGCAGCGACTGGCCGACGAGGGTTCGATCAAGGATGGGCCCGAAGCGCTCGGCCGCCTCCGCGATCGCTTCCGCGAGGGTATTCCGGTTCGCGCGCTGGATGACGAGATTCGCGATGCGACCGTCATCTATGCGCTGCTGGCCGAACTCGGTGGCAAGAAACTCGTCGGCGATGCCACCACGCTTGCCGACGGCACGTATTGGGAAGGTGAGGGCGCGCGGCCCTGACCGGTCGCGGCAAGGGCCGGGCCTGGAGCGGCGGCGCAAGCGCCATCGTCGTCTCGCTCGTTGTCCTGTTCGTGGTCTGGGCAATCGTGGCGGCGTTGATCGACGACCGCACACTACCGCCCCCCGGAGCGGTGTGGCAGGCCTTCCTCACGGAACTGCGATCGGGAGAATTGCTCTTTCACCTTTCGACGACCTTGCTCCGGGTTGTCGCGGCGTTCGTTGTCGCCATGGCGATCGGCTCGGCGATCGGCATCTGGCTCGGCATGAGTCCACGCGCCGATCGATTCGTCGACCCGTGGTTGATTCTCCTTCTGAACATCCCGGCGCTGGTGGTCATCGTGCTGGCCTACATCTGGTTCGGCCTGAACGAAGCGGCGGCCATCGGCGCGGTCGCCGTGAACAAGATCCCCAATGTGGTCGTGACCCTGCGCGAGGGCGCGCGCGCGCTCGATCCGGCACTGGCTGAAATGGGTCAGGTCTATCGCTTCGGCAGATGGAAGCGACTCCGGCATATCGTCATTCCGCAGCTGCAGCCGTTCTTTGCCGCGGCGATGCGCTCGGGAATCTCGCTGATCTGGAAGATCGTCCTGGTGGTCGAACTGCTCGGTCGATCCAATGGGGTCGGCTTTCAGATTCATCTGTACTTCCAGCTGTTCGACGTCGCCACCATTCTCGCCTATACGCTCGCTTTCGTTGCCGTCATGCTGCTCGTCGAATACCTGCTCCTGCAACCGCTCGAGCGGCATGGCAACCGCTGGCGGCCGGCGCGCGCATGAACGACGTATTACCGGTGCTCGCGGTCGATATCGAGCGGCGTGTCTTCAATGCCGCTGACGGTACCGTGCTGGAGGCCGTGCGCGACTTGCATTTCTCCCTGCCGCCGAACTCCTTCACTTGTATTGTCGGGCCGTCGGGGTGTGGCAAGACGACGACCTTGCGCCTGATTCTTGGCCTGGACCGGGATTTCGACGGTCAGGTCAAGCGGCGCGACGACGCCACCGTAGCCGCTGTCTTCCAGGAACCACGACTCCTGCCATGGCGAACCGTCGAGCAGAATGTTCGGCTCGCGCTGCCGCCATTCCGAATGGCATGCGATCTTGACGCTTTGTTCGTTGCGCTCGGGCTCGACGGGCACAAGGGTTTCTTTCCCGCCGAACTCTCCCTTGGCCTGGCAAGGCGAGTTGCGCTGGCACGTGCCTTCGCGCTGGAGCCCGGGTTGCTTCTGCTCGACGAACCGTTCGTGTCACTTGATGAAGCGACCGCCGAACGTCTCCGGAACCTGCTGCTCGAACTGTGGCGCGCCCGGCCGACCACAGCATTGATGGTCACGCACAATGCGCGCGAGGCCGCCATGCTTGCAGACCGGATTATCGTTTTCAGCGCACGTCCGGCACGACTGATCGACAGCATCGTTCTCGACACGGCGCGGGAACATCGAACCGAGTCGGATATTCAGCGTGTCGTCGCGCGTCTCCGCCCGGTTGTCGATGAAACGGATTGAGCGACCGGGCCCGGCTACGCTACGCTGGCATGCCGATGAACCGCAAATCACTCTGCACTCAAGGTGAAGGATATGATGATGAAACAATCTGTCGCTCGTCGCGCCCGTCGCGTCGCGATCGTGGTTCTCGCCCCGTTCGTGTTCGTCGGTCCGCTGTTCGGTCATGGCGACGTCCAGCCGCAGGCAGTCGATACCGAAGGCCTGACGCCGTTGCCGGAGGGCGAGTTCGCGGCCGAGAACCCGTATCGCCTCGAAGGGGGCGAGCAGTACGCACTGGCCAAGGAAATCGGCTCATCGGCCTACAGCCAGAATTGCGCGCGCTGCCACGGACTGCAGGCCGTCTCTGGCGGTATTGCGCCGGATCTGCGCATGCTCGAGGAGGGTGAATTCGGCGACGAGTGGTACATGGAGCGCGTCCGCAAGGGCTACACGCAGAATGGCGCTACCAAGATGCCCGGTTTCGATGGCATCCTGAACCAGGAAGCGATGTGGGCGATCCGTTCCTACACCGAGAGCCAGCCGCTCTGAGCGTGTGGGCGAGTCGACCGGTGTATCGATCGATGGCCGCTCGGCAGAGTGCCAGACGCATCGTCAGCGCGGCCATGTCTGGCTGCCTGGCGATCATCTTGCCGATGATCGGCCTGCTGCCCACGTCGGCCGAAGCCCGGCCGCTTGATGATGTCATCGAGTCCGGGTCCATGACGGTCTTCGTTTACAGCGATTATTCGCCCTATTCGCGGCGGGACGGCGACAGCGCGACGGGCATCGATGCGGATATCGGCCGAGCCTTCGGCAAGTCGCTGGGCGTCGACATCGAGTTTCTGGTCCGCGGTGCCGACGAGAACGTCGATGACGATCTGCGCGTCAATATCTGGAAGGGGGACCTGATCAATCGCCGGGCCGCCGATGTGATGATGCATGTGCCGTTCGACCGGGAACTCGATGCCCGCAACGATCTGGCGGTCATCACCGCTCCCTATTTTCAGGAGGAAATGGCCTTGCTGCACGATGTTGCCAAGGTGCCCGAGGTCGCGAGTTTCGGGCGCTTCGTCTCGACGCCGATTGCTGTCGAAGTCGACACGGCGGGGGACTTCTTCCTGTCGGGTGCCTTCAACGGTCAGTTGCAGCAGAGTGTGCGTCGTGGTCGCACTTTCGAAGACGCCATGACACTCTTTCTGGAGGGCGAAGTGCCGGCACTTCTGTCGACCCGGGCCCAGGCGGAATGGGTCGCCACACAGGCCGCTACGCTTGACATTGACACCGATATCGCACAACCGCCCATGCCGGGAATAGTGCGCGGCGGCTGGCCGATCGGCATTGCCGTCAAGCACGACAGTCGCGACCTTGGCTATGCCCTCGGTGATGTCGTCAGTGAGCTGATCGCGTCCGGCGAAATGGCCGCCATTTACGCCAGGTACGGCGTCACGTACGTGCCCCCCGTCCTGCCCTGATCCATCCAGCCTCGAGGAGAACAGCATGCTGACTTTGCCCCGAACCAACCGTTCCTGCATCATCCTTGCGGTGCTGATGGCTCTGCTTTCGTCGCTGCTTTTCGCGGATCGTGTCGTGGCGCGAGAGATTCCTGCCGATCCGGTAAGGTCCGTGATGTGGGAAAGCATGGCGAGCCGCTTCCTGCCCGACGGCGATATCGTCATCGATGAACGGGTGAAGTTGCTCGCGCCTGCATCGGCCGAGAATCAGATCGATGTACCGGTCACGGTCGATGCCACCGCGCTCGATGACGTTGTCGAGATCGTCGCCTTTGCCGACCTCAACCCCATCCCGCTCATTCTCACCGCGCGACCTGAAGCCGCGGCACCCTTCCTGGGATTCCGTCTGAAGCTGCAACAGTCCTCACCAGTGCATGTCGGGGTGCGCACCGCGGACGGGGTGTGGCATGTGGCGGGTGTCGTCATCGATGCGGCAGGCGGTGGTTGCACGGCACCGGCGATGGCGCATGGCACCACCAACTGGATGAGCCGGCTCGGTGAGACGCGCGGGCAGATCAGGCGCAACACTGAAGGCGAGGCGCGCATGACCCTGCGCTTGCGCCATCCGATGGATACCGGTCTGGCCGCGGGCATTCCGGCCTTCTTCATGAACGAGCTGGTCGTGCGCGATGCGAGCGGTGCGACGATGATGTCGCTCGAGATGTTCGAGCCGGTCAGCGAAAACCCGACCCTGACCCTGAAGCCCGTGTTGGGCGACGGCGATCAGGTACTGCAAGTCTCGACCCGGGATACCGAAGGCAACGTGTTCGCCTTTCCGCTCGAGGTGCCGGCCGCCAACGGCTCATGAGCCGGCGACCGCCGCACACCGCGAAGCGTGCGCAGGCCCGGGTATTCTCGCGTGGACGTCGTTCGGCCCTGCGTTTCGGCCTTGGCTGCGGTTGTGCGGTGGGGGGGCTGGGTGGACATGCCGGCAAGGCAGTGGCGCGACTGCTCGACTACGACCTGTCAGCCAGCGAGATTGCACCTGGCTCCTGGGCAGTGCTCGGCGCGACCGAGTGGTTTGACGAGGTCAACGGCGGCAATATCGTCAACGCGTGCTTCATCGAGGTGCCCGATGGCATCGTTGTGATCGATACCGGGCCGTCGCGACGTTACGGGGATGCCTTGCTGGCGCTGATCGAACGGACCGTTCCGGGCAGGAAGATCCTGCGGGTATACAACACCCATCATCATCCCGACCACTTCCTCGGCAATCAGGTGTTCGATGTTGCGACGATCGCCTCGTCGCAGGGCGTCATCGACAATATCGTCGCCGAAGGTGATGCCTTCGCAGACAACATGTATCGCCTGCTCGGTGACTGGATGCGGGGTACCGCGCCGGTCGCGCCTGCCGTCGCACTCGAGGTCGACAGCGAGGATGTCGGCGGGCGCACGTTTTCGCTGTTCCGACTCGCCGGACACACCAGCGCCGATCTCGTCATCCGCGATGAGCACACCGGTGTCCTGTACACCGGTGATCTTGCCTTCCTGTCGCGCGCGCCGACCACACCGCACGCCGATATCGCTCTCTGGCGTGACGCGATCACGACGCTCGGCACGACGGATCGAGAACTGATCCTGCCGGGTCACGGCCCCGAGGATGTCAGTGGCGAGTCGCTCGAGCAGACGGTCGACTGGCTGGACTGGCTCGACGGAACGCTTCGTGACGCCGTGAGCACCGGGCTCACGATGAACGAAGCGATGCTCCTGCCCATTCCGCCGCGGCTGGCATCGCTCGGGGTCGCGCGAACCGAATTCGAGCGCTCTGTCGTGCATCTGTATCCCGGCCTCGAAGATGAATTGTTCCCGCGCATCGACGTCGATCGGGGCTGAATGAGAATTGCAAGCCGGAACCCGCAGCCTGATGCGCGTGGTCTGAAACTTGTGACCCGTGTTCCTCAGCCTGGGTGGTAGACCTTTGGCTACTACTGGGCGTGAGTCGATCTCTTTAGACTTTGGTAGTGAAAGACTGTTGTGGCGCGGGCTTTCGAAATGCCGCTTCCAGAGCAGTTTTCCCGGATCGTCGGTTGCCTGACCGCATGGGCATGCCGTCAACTTCACTCCCTGGAGGCTTTGATGAAGCAGAGAATCACGCGTCTTGCAGTTGCCGGCTCGCTGGCGCTGGGCGCAGGTGTCGTATCGCTCGCCGCCGGTGCGGCCGACATCACCGTCGACGACCTGATGAACGACCAGAGTACGCCCGCCGATGTGTTGACCTACGGGATGGGTCCGCGCGGGCAGCGTTACAGCTCGCTCGACACGATCAACACCGAGACCATCAAGAACCTGTTTCCGGTCTGGTCGTTCTCGTTCGGTGGTGAGAAGCAGCGTGGCCAGGAGAGCCAGCCGCTGATCAGCGACGGCGTGATGTATGTCACCGGTTCCTACAGTCGCATGTGGGCCATCGATGTCGCCACGGGCGAGGAGCTCTGGCAGTACGATGCTCGGCTGCCGGAGGGCATCCTGCCCTGTTGTGACGTCATCAATCGAGGGGCCGCCATTCTTGGCGACAAGGTCTTCTTCGGTACGCTTGATGCCAAGATCGTCGCGCTCGACGCGAAGACCGGCAAGGTGGTCTGGCGCAAGACGATCGCGGATTTCGAAGCCGGCTACTCCTATACCGCGGCACCGTTGATCGTGCCGAGCGAAACACACGGTCCTTTGCTGGTCACAGGCAACTCGGGTGGTGAATTCGGCATTGTCGGGCAGATCGATGCGCGCAATCCCGAGACCGGCGAGCTCGTCTGGACGCGTCCGGTGATCGAAGGCCACATGGGCACGCTGAACGGCGAGGAAAGCACCATGACCGGCACTCTGAACGAGACCTGGCCCGGGGACATGTGGAAGAACGGCGGCGGCGCTACCTGGCTCGGTGGCACCTACGACCCGGATACGAAGAAGATCTTCTTCGGCACCGGCAATCCGGCACCGTGGAACGCTCACCTTCGACCGGGTGACAACCTGCATTCGGCCTCGCGTATCGCGGTCGATCCGGAAACCGGCGAGATCGAGTGGGGCTTCCAGACAACCCCGAACGACGGCTGGGACTACGACGGGGTGAACGAATTCGTCGCCTTCGATATGGAGAAGGATGGCGAGACCATCAAGGCCGGCGCGACGGCAGATCGTAACGGGTTCTTCTACGTACTCGACCGCACCAATGGCGAATTCATCTCGGCCGTCCCGTTCGTGCAGGATATTACCTGGGCGAAGGGCATCGACGAGAACGGCATGCCGATCTACGATCCCGACAACCGCCCGGGCGACCCGGCTGCGTCGGCCGATGGCAAGAAGGGCGAAGCGGTCTTTGCCGTCCCCGGCTTCCTCGGCGGCAAGAACTGGATGCCGGTGTCGTACTCGCAACAGACGGAAACCTTCTACATTCCGTCCAACGAGTGGGGCATGGATCTGTGGAACGAGCCGGTCACCTACAAGAAGGGTGCGGCGTACATGGGCGCAGGCTTCACCATCAAGCCTTTGTTCGATGACTACATCGGGTCGCTCAAGGCCATCGATCCGGCCACCGGCGAACTCAAGTGGGAGTATCGCAACAAGGCGCCGCTCTGGGGTGGCGTGTTGTCGACCGGCGGCGGCCTCGTCTTCACCGGCACACCGGAAGGCTATCTCAAGGCCTTCGATGCGGAAACCGGCGAGGAGCTCTGGAAATTCCAGACGGGTACCGGCATCGTCGGCTCGCCGGTCACCTGGGAGCAGGACGGGGAACAGTGGATCGCGATCACCACTGGCTGGGGTGGCGCCGTGCCGCTCTGGGGCGGTGAAGTCGCCAAGACGGTCGGTCATCTGAATCAGGGCGGTTCGGTCTGGGCCTTCAAGGTTCCGGAGGCCCTGGCTTCGCGCTAGTTCGCAGAAGTAGCCCTGTGCGTGTCGGTTTGACGTTCGACGGTGTAGTCTGTCAATCCGATACGTTGCAGGGCACGCCGTTGAGCGATCCGTCGCAGGTGCTGATCATCGATGACCACCCGCTGTTCCGGGAGGCACTCGGCACGGCGGTCACGCTCGCCTGGCCGACAACCCGGTCACGCGAAGTCAGCTCGATAAGCGAAGCCTTGCAAGTGCTCGATATCGATCGCGATATCGACATCGCCCTGCTGGACCTCAACATCCCCGGTGTGCATGGCTTCGACGGCCTGTTGCAACTGCGCACCCGACACCCGCGGCTGCCCGTGCTGGTGGTCTCCGGGCTTGAGGACGAGCGCATCATCGACGAGGCAATTACCTACGGCGCTGCCGGATTCCTGCCGAAGTCACTGGGACGCGAAGTGCTGGCCACGGCAATCGATACCATTCTCGCGGGTAACGTCTACATCCCGGCTGGCTTCCGTCCGGAGATCGGCGACGAGTCGGCCCGCCATCGTGCCGAATTGATCGAGCGATTGTTGAGTCTCACACCGCAGCAGCTGAAGGTTCTCTTCATGCTTCGCGAGGGACTCCTGAACAAGCAGATCGCGCATGAACTGGACGTCGGCGCAACGACGATCAAGAAGCACGTCTCGGAGATTCTCCGCAAGCTCGGCGTCTACAGTCGCACGCAGGCGGTCATCGAAGTGTCGAAGCTCGATCGTGGCGAGCTGTTCGATCTCGAACGTCGATTCCGCGCGACGACATGCGAGTAGCAGTACGGCCTGGCGACAGGCTGTTTGCAAGTGGCGGATGACGCCGCAGGCAGTATGAGGCGCGCCGGGCTGTCGTCTCGTCACTGACCCTCGCGGTGGGGCGCGCTGTTATCCGGTTGGTTGCGAGTGCGGCTGACGGCTGTTGACTCGACGGCTATGGAGCGACCTCGCAGATGCATCAGCAGCGCACGCAGCTGTGCCGGTTTCACCGGCTTCGGCATGAGTTCGAGTCCGGCACTTCGCGTGGCGCGAGAGAGGGGTCCCGAAGGCGCAGCGGTCACGATGATTCCCGGGATATTCTCACCGAGGCGCTTGCGAACCAGGCGAATGGCTGCGGTACCCCGATCCTTGCCGTGCAGATGCTGATCGGCCACCACGATATCGGGTTTCCAGTCCGTCTTGCCGATGGCGTCACGGGCTTCGGCCGTCGAGCTGGCCAGACGTAGCAGGCAGCCCCATTGACTGAGGAGCGCCTCGAGTGCCTGAAGCGCTTCGAGATCATTCTCGATGACGAGTATGCGGGTGTCGACAAGACTCATTGCGGGCGTCGTCGCTGACGCGTCGCTGGCCGTCTCACAGGGGTAGTGGACCTGTTTGCGCATGTGCGGTGCACGACGCGCGAGTGGCATGGTCAATCCGAAGCAGGAGCCGTGGCCGACACGTGAGTTGAGCGTGATGCCGTGGCCGAGCGTACGCGCCATGCGATCGACGATGGCGAGGCCGAGCCCGAGACCCGCCGACTTGTCCATGGTCTCCTCACGCGGCTGTTCACAGCGCGCGAATTCCACGAACACATCGTCGAATCGTTCGCGGGCTATGCCGATTCCGGTATCGGCTACGCGCACATGCACATCACCGCCGCGGCGGCGTGCGGCCAGCAGAATGCCGCCCTGTTCGGTGTAGCGGATGGCATTGGTCACGATGTTCTGCAGTAGCCGCCGGAGCATCGTGCTGTCGGAGTGCACGTGCAGTCCCGACGAGCGCACCCTGAGTTCGAGTCCCTTGTGCCGGGCGAGCGGTTCGAAGTCCGAGGCCAGCGACGCGAACAGCGCATCGAGAGAGCAGCTCTGCCACTGCGGCCGGACATCACCGGCATCCAGACGCGACATGTAGAGGAGGGTACGCAACAAGGTATCCATGGTGCCGAGCGAGCGCTCGACCTGCGCACACAGGCGGTGACCCGCTTCACTCGACTGCACGCTCTCGAGTGACGACATCAACAGCAGGGCCGCGTTCAGGGGTTGCAGTACATCGTGACTGGCTGCTGCCAGGAAGCGTGTCTTCGAGAGATTGGCATCGACGGCGACGTCACGGGCCTGCTTGAGCTCCAGGTTGGAACGCTCGAGGTCGGCGAGCGTGGTGGTCAGCTCCTGGGTGCGACGACGTACCTGGCCTTCCAGCGATATCGCGGTCTGGAAGAGTGAAAACGCCGAGCCTTGCTGATCGGTCGAGCGTTCCACCCGCTCAATGAGCGCGGCGTTGATCTTGCGCAGTCGCTCGAGTTCGACCTGTGGGCTGACGCGAGGACGGGCCCGGGCAGTCGAGCGCCGGTCGGTCAAGCGACGGCCAGTCAAGCGTTCATCAGTCGAGCGTCTATCAGTCAAGGGAATGGCCCGCGCCGGCATCGTCTCCCGGCACGCAGGCAGCGGACTGACGGCGTGTGTCAGCGGCAATCGCGACACCTGTGAAAGTCTGGTTGATATGCATGGAGCGGAACTGCTCGCCGTAGGAATTGAAGCCGACGAAGCCTTTCTCGCGATACAGGGTCTCGACCCGTTCGGTGACGTTGCGATGCCGCGCGTCCAGCCGGCGATAGACGCAGTCGCAGCCGAACACGCTGCCGAGCGGACCGATTTCCGCCTCGATGCGCTCGATGGCCGCGCGGGTCGAACTCACCATGCCCTCCGAGCGCGCCACGGTCAGCACCAGACCATTGTCGATGGCGCAGAAGAAGGTCAATGAGCCGTCGTCGTTCAGTCGCTGGATCGAGCGAGCGTAATACTCTCCGCCAATGCGCACGACCAGCGCGTGCGAGGCAAAGCTGCGCGCATCGAGTGCCGTGGTATCGATGCCGACAGCCTGCGCATAAGCTTCGGCTGCGGGCTCCGCATTGAATTCGTGCACGATTCGCCGGTCCGGGTCCGAACTGGTGACCACCAGTCGATGTTCCGTTGGCACGAAGTTGTTGTCGGTGAAGGTCTGGAAGGCGAGACGGCTTTCGATCAGGATCAGGATGGCGGCACCGTGGTAGTGCTGGCCGTTGGCAATCTGCTCGGTCTGACGAAAGGCGAGGTCATCGCCAGCGGAACCGCCGATCAGTGGGATGCCGTCCAGCCCGCGATCGATCGCCGTGGTGACCGCTTCCTCGGCATAGATAAGCCCATCGATCAGCATGAGGGCAAACACGGAATCCTGACGGGTACCGGGTGCGTCCGAGAAGAAGCGCAAGCGCGCCTCCAGCGCATCGCGCGCGATGGCTTCCATGCCGAGGTCATCGACCTGCTCGAGCACCGTCAGCGAGGCACGAAAGTGCGCCCGTGGCAGGACTAGAGCGACGATGCCGTGTTCCTGCAGTCCGTCGGGTGAAACCTCGCCGCTGGTCGAGCAGCCACCGTAGCGGAAGTTCGGAACGCGCTCGGTGAGGCCCGCAACGAGAGCGGCGGCGTCGTGACGGGTTGGCGAGAACCAGATGCAACCGAAGACGTGTTCGTCGTCCCGCACGCAAGCGGCAAGCGCATCGCAGAATGCGTTGGTGGCGGCCGTTTCGCTCCAGAGGGTGACGATACCGCTGGCATCAGTCCGTTGCTTGACGGTGCCCTCTGTCGTGTTGTCGTATCGCTCGATGTAGTCCACGACCGGAGTTTGTCACACCGGGATGGGTGGCGCTCTGATTCAGCGGCCGTGGCGGCGTCCGCTCCGGCCTGATACCGTGAACAGCATGCTGAGACCGGACGCAATCATCGACGACGTCGCCGCGGCGACCTGGCAAGCCTACAACGCCATGGAGAGCACCAAGCGCCGGCATTTCGCGCTGCTCGAAATGCTCGACACGAAACGCCGCGAAGCGGGCCGCGAACCGAGTGACGAGGAAACCCGTCAGCTCGCCTGGTTGCTCGCCGATCACGATGCGCAGGTACACAGATTCACGGCGGCGAGTGGTGAGCTGAAGGCGGCCGATGCGGCTGCCCACCGGGCGTTGTTCGACTACATCGGGCAGCTGTCGCGACTCGAGGCCGATGTTGCCGTCGCCGACAAGCTCGGCAGCAACGGCGCGCCGCATGCACACTGAGGCTGCACAGACTCCGGGGGACGCCGAGCGCACTTGTTGCAAGGGCTGCGTCACTCAGTCCAGACGACGCAGTTCGATACGGCGGTTGGCGCGGGCAGCCGCTGCCGTGTCGGCGCGATCGAGAGGGCGTGTTTCACCGTAGCCTGCGGCCCGGAGCCGGTTCGGGCTGACACCGCGTAGCATCAGATAGTGGCGTATTGCGTTCGCTCGTTGCTCGGACAGCTTGAGGTTCCGGGCGTACTTGCCGGCCCGGTCGGTGTGCGCACCGATCTCGTAGATGCTGTTCTCGTCCGCAGGCAGGGCCTGAGCGAGTCGATCGAGCTGACGCCGCGCCGCCAGCTCGAGATAGCTCTGGCCGTTGGCAAAGCGGATGTCGTCGAGTTCGAGCGGATCACGGGCCTTGCCGTCAACGAGCGCACACCCGAAGGTATCGACCGCGTCGACCGTGCGGTGAATTTCTTCGTCGAGCGTCGCAAGGCAGACATCGCGATGATCGGCAATGCCGTCGCCGTCGATATCCGGTGCACAGGGCTGCTCGCCGGCAGGTCTCGCTTGATCCGAATCGAGAATTCCCGTGCCTGCCGCCTGGTCATCCAAGTCGTCGCAACTCGGCGACTGCTGCCCACCGCGACGCCAGCTGATGCCGAGCACGTGCGGCTGGCCACCTTGCTGGGTAAAGCTCAACAGGCGCCCGTCGCTGCGCCAGCCGTCAGCAGCCCCGTTTGCCGCGGTGAATCCCTCCAGGCTGGTGCCTGCCGGAAAAAGCCAGGTGATGGTAGATTCGGTCAACTGACCGTCCTCGACCCGAAGCCGCTCGGGTACCGAGCGCGCCAGCAGCGAATACTCCCCCGGCTGCTCCTCGATCAGCGAGACGCCGAAGCGATGGCGATAGCGAATCAATGCACTCCCGGACCACAGCGCCAGACGTGTCGGCGACTGCTGCCAGGCGGTGTCGAAGGTGCGTCGTTCGGGTCCACCGAAACGAACATCATCGGCAGTCACCCCCTCGGGCAGCGCAAGGGTCAGGAGTGCGCCATCACTGAACAAGGTGTGCTGGGCGGTATAGCCCTTGCCGTCATCATCGAGAATGATCAGCAGGTCGCTGCTGCCACCGCGCGTCAAGGCGCCGCCAGCAGGTTCGTCGGCAAGGGTTCGCGGGGACGCGACAAGTCCTGCCAGTGCGAGGGCTGCCAGCGCGAGCACTGTGGTCACGGCAGGAAAGGTCGACGAAGAAAGCCTGTGCCGCCGGTGCTGGCAGCTTGGCTTGTTACACTTCCAGCACATCCGTCGGGCTACCCTCGGCAGGTCTCGCGGGTCGTCGAGAATACACACGTGTCGAGAGTACAACGCAGAATGCCTGGGCAAACATGAGCAGACAAGTCTGGCTGACGGGCATAACCACGAGCGGTACCCCGCACCTCGGCAACTACGTCGGTGCCATCCGGCCGGCGGTGCTGGCGAGCCAACGCGAGGAGCGCGAAGGTTTCTACTTCCTCGCCGACTACCATGCGCTGGTCAAGAATCAGGACCCGGAGCGCCTGCGACAGTCCCGCCAGGAAATCGCTGCGGCGTGGCTTGCGCTGGGACTCGATACCGAGCGCGCTACCTTTTATCGACAGTCGGATATTCCGGAGATTCCCGAGCTTGCCTGGACGCTCACCTGCCTGACCGCCAAGGGCTTGATGAACCGTGCTCATGCCTACAAGGCGCTGGCCCAGGCCAACGACGAGGACGACCCGGATCGTGGTATCACCATGGGCCTGTTCAGTTATCCGATCCTGATGACGGCCGACATCCTGATGTTCCGGGCCACACATGTGCCGGTTGGGCGCGATCAGGTCCAGCATCTTGAAATGGCGCGCGACATCGCCCAGCGTTTCAACCACCACTACGGCAACCATCTGACCCTGCCCGAGGTCGTCGTCGACGACGATTCGAAGGTTCTGGCCGGTCTTGACGGACGGAAGATGAGCAAGAGCTACGAGAATACGATTCCGCTGTTTGAATCGGCGAAGAAGCTCAGGAAGTCGGTCATGAAAATTGTCACCAACTCGCTGGAGCCGGGTGAGCCCAAGGATCCCGAGGGCAATACGCTGTTCGAGATCCACAAGGCCTTTGCGACCGCATCCGAGAGTGCAGCCTATCGTCAGGCCTTGGTAGACGGTATCGCCTGGGGTGAGGCAAAGCAGGTGCTGTTCGAATTGCTCGACGGCGAACTGGCGGAGCCGCGCGAGCGCTACGGGGAACTCATGAGCAACCCCGGGCAGATCGACAAGGTGCTGGCGGCGGGCGCCGAGCGTGCCCGCGAAACGAGCCGTGTGGTGCTCGACGAGGTTCGACGGGCAACCGGTATACGATGAATCCGGTCCTGGTCAACCGATGGCGCGGCAACGCCATCGAAGGCAGTCATCGGGGCGCCGTTTCGGTCATGTCCGCAGAAGGCCGTCCGGTACTTGCCATCGGCGACGTTCAGCGTGGCATCTTTCCCCGCTCGGCGATCAAGTTCCTGCAGGCCATCCCGTTCGTCGAATCGGGTGCCCTGGAGAAGTTCGGACTGGATGAGCAACATGTGGCGTTGGCCTGCGCGTCGCACAATGGTGAGCCGGTGCACGCGGAACTCGCCAGCGACTGGCTGTCGCGTATCGGGAGAGAACCGGACGATCTCGAATGCGGTGCCGAGCTACCGCTGCATCAGGCGACCCAGTTCGAGCTGATGAGCACCGGTCGCGGACCGCAGCGTGTCCATCACAATTGTTCGGGCAAGCATCTCGGCATGCTCTCGACCTGTCTGCAGCATGACGATGCGTATCGAGATTACCGTCGCTACGGGCATCCGGCGCAACAACGCTGGTTCGATGTGCTCGAGAGTGTCGGCAAGGCGCGTATCAGCCAATCGCCCTGGGGTTACGACGGCTGCGCCATTCCGACACTTGCCATACCCTTGCAGCGGCTTGCCCTGCTGATTGCCCGGTTCGGCCAGGTCGATTCCTTCGACGGTCAGCGTCGCGCCGCCGTCGAGACAATCCATGCAGCCCTCACGGCGCATCCCTATCTGGTCGCCGGCAAGGAGCGCCTGTGTACCGAACTGATGGCGCGGCGGGCACCGGGTCTCTTGGTCAAGGTGGGTGCGGACGGCGTCTATACCGCGGTCGCGACCGAGCAGGGCATCGGTATCGCCCTGAAGATCGACGACGGCTCGGATGCGGCGGCGCGCATCGCCCTTGGCGCTATCCTCGCGCACCTCGGTCTCATCGATGCCAGTGATCAGCGTGCGCTGAGTGAGTACTTCATGCCGACTCTGGTCAATTCGCGGGGCGAGACCGTCGGTCGCAGTGAGCCCTCGTCGACGTGGTCGTCGCTCGACAGCTGAGCTGGCCGTTCAGTTGGCGTGGTCCGGATGCCCTGCCCCAGGTGCAGTGAAGGTTCAGTCGAAGTGAACGCTCATTCGAGTGCGGATTCGGCGCTGATGTCCCGTGCTTCGTCGGCGGGTATTGCCCGGCCCATTGCCAACGGGAGTTCCTCGCAATCGAGCAGCCGGGCATAGCTTGCCTGTTCGTGCGGCTTGCCATGCTCGGCGAGTTGCCCCTTCAGATCGGCAAGCCGGCGCAGGCGGAGGAGCTTGTGAACAGCCGTGATATCGCGTTCCCTGCCGAGAATCTGTAGCTCGAGTCGACTCAGTACACCGAGGTGTTCGACCAGCTCGGCATAGTCCGGTTGACGAGCGATCCAGGCAGCGATATCGATCAGCTCGTTGCCCATCGCAAGCGTGCGATAGGCACTGGTGTAGGGCGCCCGCAACGCTTGCCAGCGTCGAGTGGCCTCGCGCTGCAAGTCGAGACGACTGGCCTCGAGTGATTGCTCGCGGCTGTCACGTTCGACTCGGAGCGCATCGAGTTCCTTCCGGTGCGTGGACAGTCGCTCGCGCAACGTCTGTCCGACACGATTGTCGAGCGGCAGCCCTGTGCGGGTAGCCAGCGAGCGAAACAGTCGTGCGTATTCATTGTTGGGCAGATGGGACGAGACCGGTAGCCAGCGGAGATACCAGGGCTGCCACCGCTCCAGCCAGTCCTCGCTGGTCGAGCGTGCGAAGTCGGTACTGTGCGCCAGTTCGAGCGCGTGGAAGTGTGCTTCGCGCAACGATACGTCGCCATCGGCATCGACGTCCGGATTGCGCGTGAGCACAGAGCCGTCGCGTTCGCGATCGTCAAGCGCTGCAAGGAAGAAGGTGCTGTAGCTGCTCTGCTCATGGTCGTCGGCTCGGGCACTGCAGCTCTCCGAGCGTTGCCAGGCGGATTCGGCGGTAAATCCGCAACGCGTCGCCGCCGCGAGCTCGATACCCGTGTTCGCGTCCTGGTAGGCCAGACGATGGAAGCCGCCGGAATGGCACTGCGTGAAGAGATAGCGAAACGGCTCGCGAGCCCGGGGTCGCCGTTTCTCGATCAGCGCGTGCAGTTCGCTCGCGGACAGCGTCGTGTTACCCCACAGGTCGAGACTGGCGTCGGCTGCATGGCGCTCGCCCGATCTGCTGCCCTGCCCGTTGTAGATCAGCAAGAGGGGTTCATCCCGGGTTCGCTCGAGCAGGTTCTCGAACAGCGGTTCCAGGAGATCGCGTCGCGTACCTCCAGCGAGCTCTGGAAGCTCGTTTTCGCGGTAGCGTCGGCGTTCGACGACGTCATCGCCGAACAACCGGGCGAGCGGCATGAGCGGGCTTTCCGCCGTGTCCTGTGACACCTTGAAGTACACATCGGGCCCGATCGATTCGCCGTCAGTGAAGATCGTGGTAAGCGGCAACCCGGCGGTATCGAGAATGTTCTCTATCCAGAGGGCAGTGAGCTCGACGTCTTCCGGAGAGCTCGCCGGATCGGGTCCGCCAGCGATCAACACCGCCTCGTCGGCCGACACGGTCGCCGGCCAGGTCAGCACCCAGGTCATCACGCAGGCCATCACGCAGGCCATCACGCAGGCCATCGAGCAAGCCAATGCCCGGGCGAGCGCGATGATACTGCTCAGGCTGCTGGCCTTGCCAACGTAAGACCCGACCCTTGCGCCCAGGGATTGTCCTTCGATGACAGGTGGTTTCCGGAACCTGTGAAGTGCCGACATCAGGCTTCGCCGAAGCTGTGGCGGACACGCTCGACCAGACGATAGGGAAACGCCAGCAACAAGCCTGCGACGACCAGCGTCGGCAATGCCGACACGGGGTCGCGGTACAGGGTGAACGCGATGACACTCCCTGCCAGCGGCAGCAGAATGCCACCGACCAGCCAGGTGACCCGGTAGCGAGACAAAAGGATGTAATCGACGATCGCGACCACGCCGAGGAGCGCGCTGACAAGCGCACTGTTGCGCCAGCCGTCGAGAAAATCGGCAAGCAGGAGTGTTCGCGGTTCAAGCGCCCAGGCATCGATCTGTCGCGCTTCGCCCGTGTACAGGGCAAGCAAAGTGCCGGCGAGCACGAAGGCGGGCCACGCAGCTGCTGCCACGATCAGCCACAGGAACGCGATGTACAGGAGCCTTGCGGTTTTCTTCTGCATGCGGCGTGCAAGCGAAGCCCATGCCACATCAGGCGGAAGCAGGTGGAAGGCCACCGGTACTACGTCAAGGTGATGCTGACGCAGCCAGGCTGCAGACGTCTGCAGTTGCCTGTCAGGAACCGGCCTGCACTGCCGTCACGGCGACGATCGAGACGATATCCTCGACGCTGCAGCCTCGACTCAGGTCGTTGATCGGTCTGGCCAATCCCTGCAGTATCGGCCCGATGGCCCGGGCACCGCCGAATCGCTCGATCAGTTTGTAACCGATATTGCCGGCGTCGAGGTTCGGGAACACCAGCACGTTGCAGGGGCGATCGGTTGCCTGGGTCGGGTCCTTGCGCGCGAGCAATGCGGGTATCACGGCGGCGTCGAGCTGCACTTCGCCGACGATGCGTCGCTCCGGGCGCTGCTTCCGAGCGAGTCTTGTGGCCTTTGCGACCTTGCTGACCGACGCATGCCGGGCACTTCCGGCGGTAGAGAAAGAGAGCATCGCAACCTCTGGCACCAGGCCGAAAAGCTCTGTTGCGCTGTCGCCGGTAGCCGTCGCGATGTCGGCCAGTTGGGTCTCGTCCGGGTCGATGATCAGCGCACAGTCGCCGATGACCATGGCATCCTCGACGGGATGGTGGGGCGCGAGCAGCATCAGGAAGCAGCTGGACAGTTGCGCGCAGGTGTCGGCAAGGCCGATCTGCCGCCTGGCACTCCGCACCACCTTGGCCGTCGGTGTCACCGCGCCTGCGACACCGCCGTCGACCTCACCGGTGGCCACCATGACACACGCCTGGGTGAGAGGATCATTCAGGGCTTGCCTTGCCTTGGCGGTTGTCATGCCGCGTTTCTCGTGACGTTCGACCAGGAAGTCGACATGCGCGGCCGTTGCCTGCGGGGGCACGAATTCGATGCCATCGACCGACAGTCCCCTGGCCTCGAATCGGGGGCGCCACGTCGCCCTGTCGCCGAGCAGTACGGGCAGGGCTATGTTGTCTGCCACAATGGCAACGGCGGCGCGCTGCACGCGTTCATCTGCCGATTCCGGAAGCACGATGCGGCGGGGTACGGCTCGCGCCCGTTCGAGGACACGATCGAAGGCAGACGACATGGGCCTTGCTTCCTCCACAGGGTATTCACGTACTCGGTCACGGGATTGACGGAACCCGGTCGCCCGAGCGTTGTTGTACCATTCGGCGTTGAACGATTGGCAAACGTAGTCGTCAGCAAATCGAACTGCCGCCTGGAAGCACGTTGAAGACTATTTCGATGGAATTGCGCGGGAGATGAACGAGAAGCCCCCGGTCGCTGAGGCACGCGTGCGCAAAGGCTCGACCGTCAGTCGGGTGCTTGGCATACTCGATGCAATCGCGCAGTCCGGGCGTCCCCTGACCCCCACGGAAATAGCGGTTGAACTCGAGCTGCCGAAGGCAACGGTACATCGCCTCTGCACGACGCTCGAAGAGCAAGGTTACTTGCGTAGTCAGCTCAGCGGCCGTGGTCTGCAGGCGGGACCCAGGCTCAACCGGATGGCGCTGGGCGTCCTTGCCAGTGCGCCGCTACAGGCACGACGGCGGACCATTCTGGAAACGCTGTCCCGCGAGATCGGCGAGACCTGCAATATTGCCGTACCCGATGGCACGGAGATGATCTACTTCGATCGTGCCGAAACGCACTGGCCCGTGCGTATCCAGCTGACAGTCGGCAGTCGGGTGCCTGCCTGTGCGACGGCCGGTGGCAAGATGTATCTCAGTACCTTGTCGCGGGTTCATCGTGAGCAGATCATCGGCAGTGCCCGCCTGGAAAGCTATACCGAGAACACGATCGTCGATCGCATGGCCCTCGACGTCGAGCTCGATCGCACGGCCGGGCGCGGCTATTCACTCGACAATCAGGAATATATCGATGGCATGGTTGCGCTGGCAGTACCGGTGACCGACGCCCGCGACCGCCTCTATGCGACGCTATCCTTTCACGCGCCGTGCATGCGCGTGCCCTTCGAGAGCGTCACGAACTATCTGCCAGCCGTGTCTGCAGCCGCCGCGGAACTCGCTATCCTGATCGACGAGTGAACCCTCCTTTGCGTTGACACGCACCCCTTGACCACGATGCAGAGAGCTGGCGCCCGGCGATGAGTCGATTCTGGACGGATACCGTGCGCCGCTTGACGCCCTATGTCCCTGGCGAGCAACGCGCAGGCGACGGTATCGTCAAGCTCAATACCAACGAGAATCCCTATCCGCCGTCCGACAAGGTCATGGCCGCCATTGCCTCCGTCGTGGCTGACAGCCTGCGCCGCTATCCCGATCCGGAGTCCCGCGAGCTGCGAACGGCACTGGCGAACGCAGCGGGCATGGAGGCGTCCGAGGTGTTCGTCGGCAATGGTTCTGACGAGATTCTTGCGCTGGCCTTTCTGGCTTTCTTCACGAACGGGGAGGGGCTTCAGTATCCGGACATCAGCTACAGCTTCTACCCGGTGTATTGCGATCTCTATGGAATCCCCCAGCGCCCCCGGGCGCTCGCTGCCGATTTCAGCATCGACACGACCCGCTTCGAGGAGAATACCGGCGGTATCTGCTTTCCGAACCCGAACGCACCGACCGGTATCGCGCTCGGCCTCGACGCGATCGAGGCCTTGCTCGAGCGCCATAGCGGTAAAGTTCTCCTGATCGATGAAGCCTATGCCGACTTCGGCGCGGCAAGTGCACTTTCGTTGATCGACAAGTATCCGAACCTGATCGTTACCCGAACGTTTTCGAAAGGTCGCTCACTGGCGGGTCTGAGACTCGGCGCAGCCTATGCGCAGGCCGATCTCATCGACGGGCTGCAACGTGTCAAGAATTCGTTCAATTCCTACCCTGTCGATGCAGTTGCTCAATGTGCCGGGCTTGCATCATTGGCTGATGATGTCTGCTATCGCGAGAACATCGCGCGCATTGTCGCGACGCGCGAATGCACGATACGCGAACTCACCGCACGCGGTTTCCGCGTCTTGCCATCGAGCGCGAACTTCATTCTGGCGCGGCCGGCCGACGGCAGGGCAGAGGAGCTCTTTCACAAGCTGGGCTCACATGACGTGCTGGTGCGGTACTGGGCGACCCCCGCGCTTGCTGAATGGTTGCGGATATCGATTGGCAGCGATGCGGACATGCAGCGTCTGTTCGCCGTTATCGACAACCCGGAATAGATCGCATGTCGAGATCATCAGGGTGGGCCGGCACGGTGCTGATCGGGCTCGCGATGGCGGGCGGTAATATCGTCACCACCTTTCCGGCACACGGTGCCGTCGGAACCTCTCTATGGATTCCGGGCGAACGCGTTGCAGACGTCGATGAAACGGTGGCGGCTTCCCGGACTGTACCGGTTTACCGCGCCAGAGGAAAATTCGTCATTGCGCAGGTCACCGAGACGCCGACCGGGGAGGAGCAGCCCGGACTCATCGGGCGGGTCACGGGTTTTGTCGACGAAACCCAGGCATCCGCCAGTGATCGGCTGATAGGTTTTGTCGAGTCGGTCGATGGATTCTTCGGGGAAGATACCGAATCGGATATCGGCAACAAGAGCTGGGCGCGTATCCGGGTTGACATGAAGAAGCCAGGTGACGACGATCTCGAAATCGATCCAACGCTGAAACTGCGTGTGGTATTGCCACAGTCGGAGGAGCGTTTCCGGCTTCTGTTCAGCAGCGAGGAAGAGGAATCGTCAGTTGTCAGTTCGACCGGTGCGGCGCGTACGCCGGCTATCGCCAGTGCCAGCGAAAACGATCGGAACGCATCGCTCGCGTTACGTTTCATCCGGACCGCAAGGGACACCAGCAGCGTCAAGTTCGACCTCGGTATTCGGCAGCGTGAAGGCAAGATCCAGTATTTCGGCCGGGTCAATGCCACGGCGGAAGGCGAGATGGTGCGACGCTGGTACGGTCGTGTCTCCAACAACTACTATCACTACTCCCGCTCGGGTTACGAGAACAAGCTCCGCTTCAGCGTGACCCGCCCCATCGCCTGGCCGAGGGAAATGGTCTTCAAGACGTCGCTCGGTTTCAGCTGGCGCAAGGGGCTCAAGGGTGCGGGGATCGGTGAGGCCATCGGCTTCTATGCCGATCTGAACGAGCGGACCGCCATCGCGCTCGAAGCGCTCGCGGGTTATTCGACGTCACTGAACGGCAGTCAGTCGAAACGGTACAAGGGGGCCGAGGTGCGTATCCGGTTTCGCCAGAACATCTGGCGACCCTGGTTCTTCTACGAGATCTGGCCTTCTGTCCTGTGGCCATCGTCGAACGGCTATCAACAGGTATATGGAGCCCTGTTCCGGATCGAGATGATCATCGGGCGGCGCGAGTGACTCGACCGCATTACTCGTGAGAGCATCGGGGAATGAATGCGCGAACCCTCGTCTGCATCAGTGACACACACGGCGCACATGCGTCGGTCGTGTTGCCTGCGGGCGATATCCTGATTCACGCCGGCGACGTCACCGCGCATGGCACCGAAAACGATCTGATCGCCTTTCTCGACTGGTTCGGCAGTCGCGACTTCCGACATCGTGTCTTCGTGGCCGGCAATCACGACTCGTTCCCCGAGCGCTCCCCCACCCGGACCGTGCGTTTGGCGCGTGAAGCGGGCGTCATCTGGCTGAACGACACTGGCTGCAATCTGAACGGTGTCTCGTTCTGGGGCTCGCCGATTACACCGCGCTTCCAGAACTGGGCGTTCATGCGCGACCCCGGTGCCGACATCGAAGCGCACTGGAACAGGATTCCGGCGCACGTCGACGTCCTGATTACCCACGGTCCAGCACACGGCATCCTCGACGAAGTCGAGCGACCGGGTGGGCTGATCGAGAACACCGGTTGTCCTTCGCTGCTGGCCGCATTGGACAGGGTCAGACCGTCTGTGCACCTCTTCGGCCATATTCATGAGGGCTATGGACTGGTCGAGCGGGCCGGCATCCGACACTACAACATCAGCACGATGAATCAGGGCTACCGCATCGCGAACGCACCGGTCGTCGTCGAAATTGGCGCAGGTAGCAGCAGCAGGTAGTCAACCAGGCAATAACGCATGAAGGCGTCGAGAAACTCATGAAAAGACAGGAACAGGGAGCCGAGCAAGGAACGGAAGCCTGGTCAGGCGTCGGCCGGAATCTGCTCGCGGTGGCGCTGGGCTCGGCGCTGGTCACCACCACGCTCCTGCTCGGAGAGGTTGCGGCGCAAGGTGTCGACGAGGCCCGAGACGCCTGTCGGGAGGCGGCGCAACTGATCGAGGATGATGATATCGACGGAGCACTCGACGAAGCACGCTGGTGCGTCGAGAGTCTCGAGCAGGTTCAGCAGACGCTGACCTTGACGCTCTTCCCGGACGAGCTCAACGATTTCGTCGGCGGCGAACTCGGCAACCAGAGCGCCATGGGCATGACCATGCTCGAGCGTGCCTACACCCGTGACGGCGACCAGGCAGAGGGTGACGCGACGGGCGCAGGCGAGATCAAGGTGTCATTGACGACCGGTGCTGCGGGTACCGGTCTAGCTGCCCTGGCACAGCTCGGCATGAGTCTGGGTGGAAGTTCCGGTGGCAAGAAGCTGCGCATCCAGAAGCGCACAGTCGTCGATCTGTCGACAGCAGACGGCGGCGTTCAATATCTCGTCGAGCTGAAGAGTGGCGGCATGATGTCGGTCGAATCGTCGAGCATCGATGCCGAAGCGGTACTCGACTTCCTGCGGCAATTCCCGATCAGCGCACTGGACGACGCCCTGTCGCGCTGATCGGGACTCGTACTCACCCCCTATTCGAGACCCATGCTGGTCTTCTCGAGAGCAACGGTCTGTTCGATGACATCGATGATGCCGGCATTGCCGCCCGCCAGCTGAGCGCCGGTGCGGTACTTGCCATTGATCATGATTGCCGGCACGCCGGTGATCCCTGCGCCCCGAGCCAACTGCATCGAGCGCTTCATGCGCGTCTCGACCGCGAAGGACTTCATCGTGGCCAGAAACTTCTCTTCGTCCATGCCGAGCCCGGCCGCCAGCGCCGCGATATCTTTCGGGTCGACCATGCGCTTCTTCTCTTCGTGGATCGACTTGAACATGGCTTCGATGAAGGGGCCTTCCTGGCCGAGGAGCTGGGCTGCGTAGAAGCCGCGAGAATGCTGCTCCCAGCTACTGTTGAGCGGCGGCGCTTCGCGGACGAAGGCAACGTTCTCGCCGCGATTCTCGGCCCATGCCTCGATCGTGGGTTCAAACGCATAGCAATGCGGACAACCGAGCCAGAAGAATTCCAGCACCTCGACCTGTTCGGCCGAGGAGGTGTTCTGGGGCGGTTGAACCAGTTCGTATCCGTTGGCAGCTTGCGCCTGCACAGACGCGGGTGCGAACGCGGCAACAGCCAGGGCAGCGAGCAGACCCAGCCCTCGCAGCGTGCGACCCAAGGGTCGGGACGGGGGAAACGTTGTCGACATGATCAGGATTCCTCGAGGAGGTGGCGGTTACCGAAACGGGTTTTCGGAATGACAATCGGACCGAAGGTGTGGATGTTGGTTCACGTTCGCGAGCCCGATTCAGGTGTTGTGTGGGGCCCGCACGGCTTACGTGATCTTGCCTGTGCAGAACGCCTGCCGGAAGGTATTGATTGCAAGCCCTCCGATTGACATATCTCCCTGCAATCCCCTGGCGCTGTTGACGCGCGCGGACGACCCTCTCGACGTGGTCGTCGTATCGAGCTGTGGCTGCAAGGTGCCGCACTGACTCTCGGTCAGGGCATCACGGCGGCCGGCTCGAATTGGCCCGATGGTTGGCTCGATTGGTTGACTCGAAAGGGTGGCCCGTGGCGTCAGTTGGCGTCGGCGCCTGTGCCGGCCGGGTGCAGGCCGGCGATATAGTTGGAAACTGCTTCTATCTCCACATCAGTCAAGCGGTGAGCAATGCTGCGCATCATCGCGTTAGGGTCGTTGGCTCGTTCACCGGAACGGAAGTAGCGAAGCTGATCAGCCGTGTAAGCGGCCATCTGACCACTCAGGATCGGGTACACTGCCGGCGGGTTACCGAGCCCGGCAGGGCCATGGCATCCAATACACGAAGGCACGCCCGCCGAGGTAATGCCACCGCGGTAGATGCTCTCGCCGAGTTCGAGGTTTTCTTCGCTCGCAGCCCCTTCGATCTTCGGCATGCTGCCGTAGTAGTCGGCGAGGGCTGCAATGTCTTCGTCGGTGAGCGCCGCCGCCTGACCCGACATCAATGCATTGACACGCTCGCCGTCCCGGTAGTTCGTGAGCTGTTTGGCGAGATAGCTCGGGTGTTGCCCGGCAAGATTCGGATAGTTCGGCTGGAGTGCCTTGCCATCAGCCCCGTGACAAGCAGCGCAGACCGCGGCCTTTGCGGCGGCATCTGCACTGGCAGTTTCCTCGGCATCGGTGTCCTGAGCATGGAGCGGTGACACGAACCAGGCGCACAAGAGCAGTGTGCTGAGGGCCAGCTTGTTCATCGAACCTCCGGATGGGCAGAATCAGGGGTAAAGTGACGGGCGTACGGACAGCTATTCTCGACGGTCGACGAGCACAGCGTTTGCGAATCGGCGAATGTTACCAGAGCATGCGCTTCAAGCAGGCATGCAGACGAGATGCAGCCGTACAACTTCAACGCAGTATTACTGACGGCAATGCAATGCCTGTCGGCAATTCAGGAGCGTTTCCGAGGGGCATGTGCTTCAGGCGGGGCATGTGTCTTCGTTGCTACGGACGAACCGCAGGTTCAGATGAACAAGGTCTATCACTCAGCCCGCTTTGCCACCAGTGCCAGCGAACCTGCCCAGTGTCCGGATGCGCTGGCAGAGGTAGCCTTTGCCGGGCGCTCCAACGCAGGCAAGTCAAGTGCCATCAATACGCTGACCGGTCAGCGCAAGCTGGCAAGAACCGGTCGAACCCCCGGCCGCACACAGCTGATCAACCACTTTGCCCTCGATGGCGATCGCTATCTCGTCGATCTGCCCGGTTACGGCTACGCTCAGGTATCGAAGGGCCGGCAACGGCAATGGCAACGCGCCATGACCGAATACCTGATCGGTCGAGATTGTCTGCAGGGGCTGATCATCGTCATGGATATCCGGCACCCGTTGACGGATATCGACAGGCAGCTGCTCGAGTTGCAACAAAGCGGTGGCAGCGAGCTGCATATGCTGCTGACCAAGGCAGACAAGATTTCGCGTAACCAGCAAGCCCGGACGCTGGACGCTGTTCGACGCGAACTGGAGTCGCTCGGCGTCGAAGCGACCTTGCAAGCGTTTTCGGCACTGGACAAGACGGGCATCGATGATGTGCATGCCGTGCTCGATCACTGGCTCTACGGCGTCGAACTGCCCTGAGGGTATCGAGCGGCTTCGAGCGGGATCGTTACCTTTCGTAACACTGGCCTATTGCAGCGCAACAGGCACAAGTCCCGTGCCAGCTAATTGATAGCGCAAGTGATTGTATTTGCTTGGATAAAACACGTAAGACCGCCTTCTTCAGCACAGCTACCTATAATTCGGCAAGGGCACAGATGACGCCCGGCACTGACGACGTGCTTCCTGCCCTGCTCGGCCTTTTTTGCCCGAGCACGGCGGATCGTGTCGCTACCCACTGAGGAGAAAGACAAACCATCATGAGCAAGAATCCATCTACAACGGGCAACGGCGCAGCATCGAGCTGGACTCGTCGTGACGTTCTGAAAGCAAGTGCAGCGTCGGCCGCCATCACCGGCGCACCGATGTTCTTTTCCCGCAATGCCTATGGCGCCGAGTTCCTGAACAATCCCGGCGACGGCGGCTCGGTAACACTGGGCTTCAACGTGCCGCAGTCGGGAGCCTATGCCGACGAGGGCGCTGACGAACTGCGCGCCTACAAGCTGGCCGTCCAGCACCTCAACGGTGAGGGCGACGGCGGCATGATGAATACCTTCAAGCCGAGTGCGCTGACCGGCAGCGGCATCCTCGGCAAGAAGGTCGAGTATGTCACGGGCGACACCCAGACCAAGTCGGATGCGGCGCGGGCCTCGGCCAAGCGGATGATCGAGAAAGATGGCGCACTGATGATCACTGGCGGTTCGTCTTCGGGCGTGGCAATCGCCGTTCAGGGGCTTTGTCAGGACGCAGGCGTCATCTTCATGGCCGGTCTCACACACTCCAACGACACCACCGGCAAGGACAAGAAAGCGAACGGCTTCCGCCACTTCTTCAATGCCTACATGTCCGGCGCGGCGCTCGGCCCGGTCCTCGAGAAAGCCTACGGCAAGGAGCGCAACGCCTATCACCTGACCGCCGACTACACTTGGGGATATACGCAACAGGAATCGATTCAGGGCTCCACCGAAGCGATCGGCTGGAAGACCGCGCAGAATGTACTGACGCCAGTTGGCGCCGGTGATTTCAGTCAATACATCACGCCGGTACTGAACTCCGGTGCGGACACGCTGATCCTGAATCACTACGGCAAGGACATGGTCAACTCGCTGACCCAGGCGATCCAGTTCGGCCTCAAGGACAAGCAGGTCGATGGCAAGGATTTCGTCATTGTCGTGCCGCTGTACTCGCGACTGATGGCGCAGGGTGCAGGCGATTCGGTCAAGGGCATCTACGGTTCTACGAACTGGCACTGGTCACTGACCGACGCAGGCAGCCAGGCCTTCGTGAAGAGCTTCGGTCAGGAGTACGGCTTTCCGCCGTCACAGGCAGCACACACCTGCTACGTGCAGACCTTGCTGTATGCAGATGCCTGTGAGCGCGCCGGAACCTTCGAGCCTTGTCAGGTTGGTGCGGCACTGGAAGGCTTCTCGTTCGACGGCATGGGTAACGGGCCCACCGAGTACCGTGCCGGCGATCACCAGTGCTTCAAGGATGTTCTCGTCGTCCGCGGCAAGGAAAATCCTTCTTCGCAGTTCGACCTGCTTGAAGTTGTCGAGGTCACACCGCGTGCGCAGGTCGAGTATCCGGTCGACCACCCGATGTTCGCCGGTGGCGATCTCGGCAGTTGCAACAATGGCGCTTGATTCACGGCGCAATCGCGCCTGAATCGATGTCATGACAGGTCCGCCTTCATCGGTGCGCTGATCGAGCCGATGAAGGTGGGGGCGGGGTTCGCGCTTGTTGTCGCCGGTTGGCTGTATCCATTCCGATTCAGTCGGCCGGGACCTCAAGCGTGGCCGGTTCACCGGTTTCCCCTCTGGCGTTACCCATGAAGACCGGGTGCTTGTTTGCCGGGTGCTCGATTCGACATTCATGGCCGCGCGTCAGCGCAACGTTCAGTCAAGCCGTTCGCATGCCGGTCGCATGCCAGGTACGGTACGGCGAGTCTTTGAGGGTTCTGCACCTTCGCGATGGCCGTCACACGCGTGTATCAAGTTGAGGGAATTCTAGCCAGTGGACGCGATTTTCCTGCAGGTACTCAACGGTCTCGACAAAGGCGGTGCGTATGCGCTGATTGCTCTGGGGCTGACGCTGGTCTTCGGAACGCTTGGCGTCGTCAATTTCGCGCACGGCGCTCTGTTCATGCTCGGTGCCTTCTGTGCTGTCACCTTGCAGAAAGTCTTGACGATTTCGACCAAGGTCAAGGACGAGAGCATTACCTTTTTTGAAGCCTTCAAGGAGGTGCCGATACTGGAAGCGAAATTCCCCGTCGTCGGCGGATTCATCGTGGACTGGTCTGTTCCGTTCGCCATTCTGGCAGCGATTCCGATCATGCTGCTGGTGGGTCTGGTCATGGAACGCGGGCTGATTCGCCATTTCTACAAGCGTCCGCACGCTGATCAGATTCTTGTCACCTTCGGTTTGGCGATCGTGGTGCAGGAAATCATCCGCCACTATTTCGGTGCCAATCCGATTCCCCAGTCCGCCCCCGACGCGTTTTCAGGATCAGCAAATATCGGTGCTCTGTTCGGATTGGGAGAGAGTGTCGTGTATCCGTGGTGGCGCCTTATCTACCTGGCCTTCGCGGGCCTCATCATTGCGGGTGTGTTCGCCTTTCTGCAATTCACCACCTTCGGTATGGTCGTGCGCGCCGGCATGCAGGATCGGGAGATGGTCGGCTTGCTCGGTATCAACATCCAGCGGCGCTTCACCATCGTCTTCGGTCTTGCCGCTGTCGTTGCCGGACTCGCCGGCGTCATGTACACGCCGATCCTGCCGCCCGACTACCACATGGGCATGGACTTTCTCGTGCTCTCTTTCGTCGTCGTCGTGGTGGGCGGCATGGGCTCGCTCGGAGGCGCTGTGCTCGCGGGGTTCCTGCTCGGCATTCTGCAGTCCTTCGCCTCGATGACCGAAGTCAAATCGGTGATTCCGGGCATCGACCAGATCATCATCTATCTCGTCGCCGTGGTTGTCCTGCTGGTTCGTCCGCGCGGGCTGCTCGGCCGCAAGGGCGTGATGGAGGACTGATGCTCATGCGCGATCTGCAACAACGTGAACTGCTGCAAGCCTACGCACTGACGCCGTCACCGGCACCGACAATTCCAGCCCGGGAGCCCCGCCGATGATCACCGCCCACCGACAACCTTCGGCGACAGCTGACTGGATTCTGGTCGCGCTCTTCTCGGCGGCCGTACTGACGATGCCCTGGTGGCTCGCACCCTTCGGTGCGAACTATCCGGATCTGATGCAGAAATTTGCCATCTACGGCGTCTTTGCGATCGGCTTCAACATCCTTTTCGGGCTGACCGGCTATCTCTCCTTCGGGCATGCAGCCTTTCTCGGCGCCGGTTCCTATGCGGCCGTCTGGTGCTTCAAGTTACTGAGCATGAACATCCTGCCTGCCATTGTCGCGAGTGTTTGCGTGGCCGGTGTGTTCGCGTTTCTGATCGGTTTCATCAGCCTGCGACGCTCGGGAATCTATTTTTCGATACTGACGCTCGCGTTCGCGCAGATGTCCTACAACCTCGCGTATTCCGTCCTGACACCCATCACCAACGGCGAGACAGGCTTGCAATTGAGCCTGTCCGACCCACGCGTCGTCGATGCGGCGCTGGGCATCTCGACGGGACGAAGTCTGCCCTCGACCACACTGTTCGGCATCAAGATGAGTGGCATGCCCGGATTCTGGTTCTGTGCCGTCGTGCTGATCATCGCCTTCTTCATTGCGTTGCGCATCACGCGCTCCCCGTTCGGCATGATGCTCAGGGCCATCAAGTCGAACCAGACACGCATGAAGTACACCGGCTTCAACACGCGCCCGTATCTCATCTGGGCCTTCGTCATCTCGGGAATGTACGCGGGACTTGCGGGCGGCCTGCTGTCGGTCACCGACCCGCTGGCAGGTGCCGAAAGAATGCAGTGGACCGCTTCGGGTGAAGTCGTCCTGATGACGATTCTCGGTGGCGCCGGCACGCTCATCGGTCCGGTGCTCGGTGCGTCCCTGATCAAGTATTTCGAGAACATCTTCTCGGCCATCAACACGCGTGATCTGAACCAGATGTTTGCCGAGCTTCCCGAGGGGCTGCAGGACTTTGCGGTGTCGACGGTGGGCCTGTTCGTCGGCGATGGCTGGCATCTGACCCTGGGCCTGATGTTCATGATCGTCGTCATATTCCTGCCGGGCGGGATCATGGAAGGCGTACGCCGTATTGCGAGATTATTCAAACGCGACAAGACAGAAAGTGGCACGGCGCACACACCTGCGCAAACGGCAGAGCAGGGCTGAGCCATGAACACTACTGACAATAGCCTCGCGAATGGAACAGAGGCACGCTCGGTCGAAAACGTCGTGCTGCACGTCGCCGACGTGCACAAGAGCTTTGCCGGACTGCATGCGCTGAGTGATATCGACCTCTCGGTAAAGGAAGGAGAAACGCATGCGATCATCGGCCCGAACGGTGCGGGCAAGTCGACCTTACTCAACGTCTGTATCGGCCGACTCGCACCTGACTCGGGCCACGTCGTCTTCGATGGCCAGAACCTGACGGGACGCGCACCGCACGAAATCAACCAGCTCGGTGTGGTGCGAGTGTTCCAGACGCCCGAAATATTTCCCGATCTGACGCTGCTCGAGAACGTCATGGTGCCGATCCTCGCCAAGCGCGACGGCAGTTTCAAGCTGGCCCTGTTTCGGCGCTTCTCGTGCGAGACTCAGGTACGCAAGGAGGCCGAGGAGATTCTCTCTGATCTTGGTCTCGGTCAATTGATGTCAAGTGCGGCGGCGTCACTCTCGCGCGGTGACAAGCGCCGACTGGAGTTGGCCATGGGTCTGGCCCAGCATCCCCGTCTCCTCCTGCTCGACGAGCCTACGGCCGGCATGGCGCGTCACGACACGAACGCAACGATCGACCTTCTGAAACGCATCAAGGAACGCGGCATGACCAAGGTCATCATCGAACATGACATGCATGTGGTCTTCAGCCTCGCCGACCGGATCAGCGTGCTCGCCGGCGGTCGCATCATCTGTCAGGGAACGCCCGAGGAAGTGAAGAACGATCCGCGCGTCAAGGAAGCCTATCTCGGCGAGGAGCAAGTCGGATGAGCGGTGCAGTTACAGCGCAGGCAACGACAGCCGCCGCATCGGCATCAGCACACGGCGCTTTCTTTCGCGTGTCGATGCTGGAGGCCTACTACGGCGACAGCTATATCGTCCAGGACGTGTCATTCAGTGTCGAGGAGGGCGAGATCATCGCGTTGCTCGGGCGCAACGGCGCCGGCAAGACATCGACACTCAGAGCGATCGCGCGTGCGGCCGAGCCCGAACTGCGCAGTGGTGAAATCTGGCTTGGTGGCGAGTCCCTGCACGACAAGCAGGACTATCAGGCCGCGCTGGCAGGCGTACAACTCGTACCCGAAGACCGCCGCATCATTCCAGGCCTTACCGTCGAGGAAAATCTCGATCTGGCTTGCATCGAGGGTGACGTCGGCTGGGAATACGAACGCATCTATTCCCTCTTCCCACGTCTGAAGGAACGCCGGACACAAGAAGGCACGACCCTCTCCGGAGGCGAACAGCAGATGCTGGCGATCGGCCGGGCGCTGGCCCGTGACATCAAGCTCCTCCTGCTCGACGAGCCCTACGAGGGCCTCGCGCCCGTGGTCCGTCACGACATCGAACGCGCACTGATCGAAGTCAGGAAGACCGGCATCACTACCATTCTCGTCGAGCAGAACGCCGTCGCCGCCCTCAAGCTCGCCGACAAGGCCCTCATCCTCGATACCGGCGAAATCGTCTTCGAAGGCAGCGCCCAGCAAGTGCTCGACGACGAAGCCCTCCGCCACGAATACCTCGCAATCTGAGGGGGTCGGACCACGGCAAGCTGTTGTTTCAACGGCAATTGCCTCCCGTTTCAGGCCTTATGGCGACGTTAAACGGGAGTTTCACTGCGTAGCAATGGGTCAATAAGCTCTTCACGTGAACGAACAGGAGTCCGGCGAAGACGGCGCACCCGGTGCTGATCCGGTAGTACGTCCGCAATACCACTGGCGGAAGTCGGAGCAGGGCTGGCGGGCCTGGGATGTCTTTCGATTGATCCGTATGTCCGCAAGCTTCGCGGTCGTCGATCATCCGCTTGCCGATATTGCCGAACTCGACGAGCCTTACTGGTTTGCCGATAACGTCGATATGCCCAGCTGCCGGGATGTACTGGCCCATGCGAGCCTGATCGAGGCTGCCGACCTGCGATGGCCGATCATTCTTGACCACGAAGGGCGAGTGATGGATGGCATGCACAGGATCTGCAAGGCAGCCGCGCTCGGGAGCGAGACCCTTCGGGCAGTACAATTCGACAAGCCCGTGAAGCCGGACCATGTTGGTGTCAATCCGGACGACCTTCCCTTGCCGGGCGGGCCCGACGTCGATGGGCAATGATCGGCTGCCTAGCCTTACGCCTTTACCGGCTGACGCACCTCGGGCAATGCCGCTACTTCCGACACTCCACCCAGCCGCGCAAACCGAGCTAGCTCTCTGCGTAGCCGCTCGGTGCGTCCGCGTCCGAAGCGCACGCCTCGTTCAGACCAGAGACCGTCTACATCAAGCCGATCGGCATCGCGATTCGCGCGAACGTCGATGCGACCGATAAAGCGATTGTCCTCGAGCAGCGGAAAGGTGTAGTAGCCGTACAAGCGTTTTGCCCGGGGCACGTAGATCTCGATGCGATAGTCGAACCCGAACAGGCGAGAGATACGCGCCCGGTCACGAACCAGCGGATCGAAGGGATTGATGATACGCAAGCGTGGCCCCGATTTCCGAACACGAGCCAGACGGTCTTCGATATCGATGGGTGCCAGACCGTGGGTGTATTGCCCATCAGCGCACTCGATCTTGACATCAATATGATCAGACTTGTGCTCCTCGATCCAGGTCTGTATTTCACTTGCGCTCATCGCATCCCAGAAACGCTGTAGCTCCCCCGGCGTCGCCGTGCCGAGCTTCGCCAGGGCTTGCCGGCAGAGCCAGTCGCACTGTGCACGATCGCTTATCTCGAAATCGCGAATCGAGTCCGGCACGATCCGTTCGGTCAGGTCGTAGTGCTTGATGAATCCGCGCCGATGTGCGACAGCCAGCCGACCGCTCATCCAGAGCCAGTCCAGCGCGATCTTGTGCGGTGGTTTCGTCCAGGCTGTTCGCGACCCCACGGTCGACGTCTCGAAGTCACGCGAACAGAGGGCGCCCTCGCGCTCGATGCGCGCCAGTATCTTGCGGCGTATTGCGAGGGACGGGAGCGCGCACCCCCAGCTGCCACGTTCCATCGTGCGTGCGCGGCGCGCGAACTGTCGCTGCCAGTAGGGCCAGGTATCGATGGGCAGGATGCAGGCGTCGTGGCTGAAGTGCTCGAACACACGGTGAGTCTCGAGCAGGCGTTCGAAGGTACGTGGCCGGATCGAGTTGGCCCGTGTCCAGAGAATGTGTTCGTGCGCCCGGGCAACGGGACGAAGCGGGTCGAGCTGTACCATGCCAAGACGGTCGACAATCCGGGTGGCCGTATCGAGCGGCCCTTTGCCGCGCGCTGCCTCACCGGGGCCTGAGTCAGCAACAGCTTGTGCATGGACAGCCGGTGCCTCACCGCCGATATCGTTCGTGTCGAGCCAGAGCCGTCGAAGCGTGTCGTTGTCGATGCAGAGCGTTGCCTTCACGATGACGCCGCCGACCGACCTCGAGGCTCTTTCAAGAAGATGCCAGGACGCGTCATGACAACGCAACCTGCGTCATGCGGTCTCCGGGCAGGGTGTCTGCCGCGATTCCGGCGACATGCTCATGGTGGGTAAGGATGATCACCTGATTGTGCTCGGCGAAGTCGCACAGTGCTTGCAGTATGAGCGATGAGCGGTGATCGTCCGACGACATCAGTACATCGTCCAGTATCAGTGGCATGTCAATGCCGGACTCGCGCCTGAGGTCCACGGCCGCAAGACGCAGCGCAAGGTAAAGCTGGTCCCGAGTGCCTTCACTGAGACTGCCGACCTGGGCGATATCGCCGTTGTCGCGCCGGGCGACCAGGGTGGGCGCCTTGAGTGAGCCCACCGCACCGGTGTCGCTCGAGAACAACGAGCGATATTCGCCGTCGGTCATGCGCTCAAAGTACGCGGATGCTGCAGTCAACATCGGTGCCTGCGCCCGTTCGCGAAACCGTCGCAGCGCCTCATCGAGCAGCGCGCCTGCCACGCGAAGACGCACCCAGACCGGCACCTGGGCCGCAACGCTCGATGCAGCCTGCTCCATGGCTTCCGCGCACTGTGCCGCCTCGTCGCTCGCGTCGATGGCTTGCAGATCCCGGCGTGTGCTCTCCTCGAGCGCACGAGCAGCGTTCAGCCGTTCCTGGATGATGCTCAGGGCCTGCAGACATCGGGATTCCTCCGCTTCGAGATCGGCAGCGCTCCGATTCGAAAGCAGTGAGCGAAGCGACGATTCGTCCCGTTGCGGCGATGCTTCACGTAACTGACGCAGCGCCGTGTCGAGCTTCTCGCGGGCGTCGCGCTTGCGTGTCGACTCGGCAATACGGGCAATGAGCAAGTCAGGTGTTTCGACCCCTGCCTGTTCGCAAAGTCTGGTTTGCGCTTCCCGTTGACGCGCCAACACACCTTGACGAGCAATGAGGCGCTTTCGCGATGCAGCGACGGCTTCTTCGGCACGAAGTCGATCGTCGCGCATCTGTTCCGCCGTCTCGAGACGAATCAGCAAGGTATCCGCGTAGTGGGGAAGATTGTCTTCCGGTGGATCGTCAAGAGCCTGCTGCAGCTCCTTGATCGTGCCGGTCAGCGTTTCGAGATCATTGTCGGCAGACTGGCGCGTGCGTTGACAAGCAAGGTAATGCACTTGCTGCTCGGCGAGTAGGCGGATTTCCTCGAGTCTTGCAAGCGCTGCAGCAATCGAAGTATCGGCTGGCAAACCCAGTGTGACGAACGCCCCGCTCAACGCAGAGACGGCCGCGTCACACCGTGCAGTCAGTTCCTTGCCTTCGGCGACATGCCGTGACCGTTGTTGCTCGCGCTCTGCACGCCTTGCCACGGTATCGATATGGTCCTTCTCTCGCTGCGCCAGCTCTCGCTCGAGACGTTCGGCCTTGCCGGCTAGGATTTTCACTGATGACTCTGCAGCGTCAAGCTCTTCGCCGAGTGCCTGCAAAACCGTACGCAGACGCCCGGCGAGGTACTGTTCCAGTCGTGAAAGTTCGGCGTACTCGTCCTCCAGTCGATGTGACGCTTCGAGCTGTTCGCAAAGGTCTTGCAGTTTGACTTGCCACTTGCCCAGTTCGGTCGGAGGCATCAGCGGCACACCGCCTTGCCGCAGTGTGTCGTGCCAGCTTGTCTGCAACACGTCGGTTTCATGAGCATGCCTTGCCGCCAGCTGATCGAGTTCGACGAGCCGCCCGGCGAGCCTGCCGAGGTTCAATTCAGCCTGGTGAAGGAGCGTGGCCTGTTCTGCATTGCGCGCCAGGCGGTCGGCGCTGTCGTCGGCATGGCGGCTGGCTGTGTCGAATCGATCGGCCGCTACGGTACGTTCCGCCGGTGGAATCGATGATGTATCCGGTGAAAGCCAGTCGCCACGAACGGTAGACCACTCTGCATCCCGAATACGCCGCGCTTGTCCGACCTCGTCGAGTGTCGTGACATCACCGTGCTGCAGCACCTGCTGTCGCTGCTGTGTTGCTTCGTCCTTCTCCGTCTGCAAGCGCCGACGTTCATCTGCCATTCGCTGCTGACGATCGTCGAAGTCTCGCCGCTGCTGAATCGCGGTATCAATCTCTACTTCAGTGAACGGCCGAATGCGCTTCGCGGCATCGGTGTCGTCTAGCCCGAGCACGTCAAGCGCCTTGAAAATCTGTCGATCAAGCGCTTTTCTCTCTGCGGGAATGTTGCGTAGCCTCTGCAGGGCCGCACTTTCCGTGATCAGTTCGGTGCGGAGATCGACCAGGCTCGTGCGCAGGGATTCGTCTGGCAGCGTCGTGTCGATGCCCTCGACGCCGGATTCATCGTGGTCGACCGTCCTTTGCCGATGCTCGTCGAGCTTGTCTGTCGCGGCAGAGACGAGCTCGATCTTGGTCCGAATGTCGGCCTGTTGTGCAGGCGTCGGCATCGCTCCAAGAACATCTTCGACGCCTGTCTCGGCCGCGATGCCTGCTGCAGACCGCCGTCGATCTTCATCGGCTTCAACCTCGGCGCGGCGCGCGACGTCGCCCGCACGCCGAAGCCGGTCAAGGTTCTCGAGTGAGGCCAGCGCGCGGCGGATCGACCGTCCCCTTGCCAGCAGAGCTTCGTCGACGATGGGCGTCGCAAGACGCTGTGTCAGCTGCTGGATTGCCAGCTCCTCTTCCTCGGCCTGTGCGGCCGCACTTGCGATGTCCGATGCCATTGTGTGGCGTTCCGACTCTGCCTTGTCACTGAGCAGAGGGACATCCGCAAGCTCCTCCAGACGCTGCCGCTCATGATCAATCTGGCTCAGGAGTGGGCGAACGGCGAGCAGCTCACGGGCCAGACCCTGCTGTTCGCGCAGTTCGACATGTTCCTTCTCGAGTGCCGAAAGTGCGCTGCCAGCATCGTCATGGTCACGGCGCAGTCTTGTCCACACCATCGGTCGAGTCTCGGCCTCATCGAACCGTTGGCGCGCATCACGGTAGGCCTGCAAGGACTGATTGATGGTGGCGTTCTTCGCGTTACCCGATGGCAGGTAGAGCTTTCGCGACTCGTCCGTGAAGCGCTTGAGAATGGCAGGAACGCTGCTCGATCCGCTGCTGGCCTCGAACAGGACAGCGCCGATGTCGCCGCCCGCGTCGAAGATGTTCCTGCCGCCCTGTTGCATGCGGTCTCGATCGATGCCGAAGAGCTGCAGGTAGGTATTCCGGTCGATGCCCCCATCCAGTTTCCGCACAAGCTCGGCCGACGCCGGAATATCGCTCATCGGTTCCACTTGCGAGAAGTCGGCGACAAATAGAGTGTCACCGCGTCCCTTGCGACGAATCAGTGCGTGCTCCTCATCATTCTCGTCCACGAAGACACCGCCGATGCGTAGTGCCTGATTGGAATGGAGAAAACCTGCCTGACTCTTCTGGGGGAAGCCGAAGCGAAGGTCGGTGATGGCGTCGAGGGTAGTCGACTTTCCGGCCTCGTTCGGACCATAGACGAGTGACAGACCTGGCATATTGTCACCGAAATGCAAGATCTGATCGGTGAACTTGCCGTATGCCAGTAGCTGGAGGGTGCGCAGTCTCATTGCGACAATGTCTCGGTCTCGTCCTCGCCGAGACTCGTGAGCACCGTTGCTTCAGCCGCCTGCAGGCACTCCCGAATTGCCTCGAGTGAATAGGCGTGAGGATCTGCATCGCCAATGGTCGGTGGCAGCTTCTTCATGTCGCCGATGGCGTTCGCGAACCAGGACTGTAGTACTGCCTCATCGGCGATGAGATCGTCGACCAGTCGAACGACTTCACCAGGCGCATCGTCGCGTTCGCCCAAGGCGTCACGACTGATCGGTGATTGCAAGGCGATCTGTACCTTCTCGAGCCAGAGTTCGGTGCCCGACAGATCTTGTGTTGCCGCCTGGATGGCTGCTGCCAGTGTGCCGGGTTGTTCCGCCTCGATTCGGCTCAACGCCGAGACACCGTGCAATCGCACACGTGCGGCGTGCAGGCGCTCGTCTCGACCGTCCAGACGTTCGTCGACTATCGCCGTGAAGGCTCGCACCAGTGCGTCGAGTGAATCGAGACCGGACACGTCGACGTCCAGCCGATGCCAGCGCACGACATCAAGTGCAATGAACCGGGTGTCGACGATCGCGCCGTCCTCGACCGTGATCAGTTCGCAGCCCTTGGCGCCAGTTTCACGTATGTGTCGGCCTTGCAGATTGCCAGGGAAGACAATGCGTGGTTGGCTCTCCTGGACGATTTCGCGAGTATGCACATGGCCCAGGGCGAAGTAGTCGTATCCTTTGGAGAGCAGCGTGGCCAGCGACGTGGGCGCATAGCTGCCATGCCCGTCGCGACCCGTGAGACTGGTATGCAGGAGCCCGATGTTGAACAGTCCCGGCAGCGCGTCCGGGTAATCGGCGGCGAGATCCTCGGTAACTTCCCGAGTCGCGAAACTCTGACCGTGCAAGGCCACGCCGAGCGTATCGATGACGAGCGTCTGGCAGGCCTTGCTGTCGAGGACGGTGACGCCGCTTACCGGCGGCACCGCCTTGCTGACGACACTTTCGGCATCGTGGTTGCCATGAATGATGACGACCGCTATGCCGGCGTCGCAGAGGCTGACAAGCTGTTCGCGAAAGAACAGTCCGGTGTGAAAATCCTTCCAGTTGCCGTCGTAGATGTCGCCCGCCAGCACGACAAGATCGACGGCTTCATCCAGCGCGAGACGGACAAGCGCGCGGAGCGCTTCGCGGGTAGCCCCCCGAATTCGCTCTACCGGTGCCGCGTCGTGCCGAACCAGTCCGGTGAGCGGACTGTCCAGGTGCAGGTCGGCCGCGTGAATGAATTTCACGGCAGCCGCCCGTTCACGTGGCCGCTACGTGGCGCAGTATGGCGACGAAGGCCATCGGGGACGGGACAGGACACGGAACAGGACACGGAAATCCAGGTGCAGTGATTGGCCTGCACAGAGGATAACGCCAAATACCGCTCTTGCTCTCATTGAACTGGAAAAAAAACCAGCGCTACCCGACCTTGCCCATGCCGAATTTCGGCGTGTCATCGATCGGCTCGTCTGTCGGTTCCTCTTCAGGCTCCTCGGCAGGTTCGAGGGCGAGTTCGAAAGCGGCTGCTGCCGCGTCCAGAGCGCCACCTGATCCCGCTTGCGCGGGTGCAGCGCCCGCCTTGGCCTTCGCCGCGCGCATCGCCGCGATCTTGGCGGCGGCCTTGGCTGCGCGCGCCGCGGCGTCTTCGTCGGGCTGAGCGCTGGGCGCGTCGCGGTCCGCCTGAGCCTCATTCGCGGCATTCTCCACACGTGTCGGTGCGATGCCCGCGGCCATCATGGCGTGGACATCGTCCGCGCGAGAACGGTCTGCCGATTCCTGCCGAGCGTCATCGAGTCCGGCGTCGAGCGCATCCCCTGATTCATCGTCTCCGCTCACATCGGGCGTGCCGTCACGTGTGGCTGCGGTCTGCGCGGTATCGCTCGGCATCTGTCCGCGCAGCAACAGCTCGGTCTCATCCTCGTCTGCGCCTGATCTTGCCGTCAGCTTCAGTCGCAAGCGCAGGTTGTTGGCGGAATCGGCGTTCTTCAGGGCCTCGTCTTCGGTGATGCGCCCCTCCTGCACGAGATCGTAGAGGGCACTGTCGAAGGTTTTCATGCCTTGGTTCTCCGACTTCAGCATGGCCTCCTTGATGTCCATCAGTTGCCCTTTCATGATCATCTGCTTGATCGTGTGGGATCCGAGCAGGATCTCGATTGCCGCGCAGCGCTTGCCGTCGACGGTGGGCACCAGGCGTTGCGACACGATCGCGCGAATATTGTTGCCAAGATCGGCCAGGAGTTGCCCACGTCGCTCTTCCGGGAAGAAGTTGATGATGCGATCGATGGCCTGATTGGCATTGTTGGCGTGCAGGGTCGAGATCGCCAGATGCCCCGTCTCGGCGAAGGCAACGGCATGTTCCATCGTTTCACGATCACGAATCTCGCCGATCAGGATGACGTCGGGCGCCTGGCGCAGGGTGTTCTTCAGCGCCGCGTGGAAGCTGTTCGTATCGACGCCGACTTCGCGCTGGTTGACGATGCATTTCTTGTGTGGATGCACGTACTCGACCGGGTCCTCAATGGTGATGATGTGCCCCCCCTTGAAGGCGTTGCGATGATCGATCAGCGCAGCCAGCGAGGTGGACTTGCCCGACCCGGTACCGCCGACGAAGAGCACGAGGCCGTTCTTCGCCGTGATGACGTCCTTCAGGATGGCCGGCAGGCCAAGGTCGTCGAAGCGCGGAATCTCGGTCTGGATGTTCCGGGCCACCAGCGAGACTTCATTGCGCTGGCGGAAGATGTTGATCCGGAAGCGGCCGACACCCTCCGGTGCAATGGCCAGGTTCATCTCGTGCTCGCGCTCGAACTCCTCGCGCTGCTCCTCGTTCATGACCTGGCGCGCGATCTCCTCCACCTCGCCTATCCCGTACGGAGTCTCCGACAGCTGGGTCAGTTCACCCGAGAACTTCGCACTCGGTGGTGCACCGGTCGCGAGATACAGATCTGAACCATCATGGTCGACGAGGCGCTTGAGCAGAGAGTGAATGTCCATGATTCCCGGGAGGCTGCGATCGTGTCAGGTACACGATTTCGTCACGAGTATCGGCCGGAAGGACTCATTCGTTGAGTCGGATTCCATCGCGGCCGCCTTACCTTGCGTGCCAGTAGACGCGCGTCAGTGTCTGCGGGATCTCGTCAACGGGCTTTCGGTCGGCGAACACCCTGGGGTTGCTCGAGCCTTTCGTGAAGACGATGGCGGGTGCGCTGGGAATGCCTTCGGTATCCAGCTGCAGGCGGCGTGAATCGGCATTCGAGGCATCGAATCGCGTTGATTCGGTAGGCGTGAAATCGAACGGAGCACCGGTGCTGATATTCATGCGATAGAGGTGACTGGTTGTGGGCACCGCACACGGATCCGTGCTGGTTCCGCTCGGCGCGAATGTGGTCGCGTACAGGTGATTCTCGAAGCTCACCAGTCGCGTCAAGGACTTTTCGCCCGGGTCGAGATCGATTCGCCAGCCGCGCGCTAGCGCGAGCGCATCCTGGGCTGTCGACTGTATAGTCGCATCACTCGAGGCAAGCCTGTTCTCTGTTGCGTCATAGAGATTGCCTGCCATGACGGTCGAGAACGAACTGGATGGCGCCCCCTTCCCCACATCCATGTCGCGCACCATGAAGAACGCGTTGCTAGAGTCTGTATCCAGCGGATCGGTGCGGTTGCCTGAACCGACTGAGACTGAAAGATACTCGCCGTGCGCCGACGTGTTCAGCGCCACGCTCGGTGCGCTGAAGAACGGCTGGAAGCCGGTACCGGCAAGGTTCGCGAGGCGTGTCACGGTCGTGTCCGAGGCCGAGTCGATGTTGTCGATGTCGATGCGCCAGAGCTGTCCACCGACGTCGGCGGCGTAGATGCGGTCAGTCAGGCCGTCCCCGCTGACGTCGACAGGGGTCAGGTCGGCCGGAATCGAGAAACGCATGTCGCTGTGATCGGTGCTATCGAAGCGCTTGACGAACGCACCGTCGCGGTCGACCAGGTAGATGGCGTTGCCGCCAGCCGGGACATGCGCATCTGTATCGTCGTTGGTAGCAGCGTCATAGCCACCGCCGAACAACAGAAGCTGTTCGTTTCCGCTGGTTCGCTTGACGTTGATGAGCGCCATGCGCGACCAGCTCTGCGCGAGATCGGCGAAGTTTGTGCGTGTGCTGTCGATGACCCATTTCAGGATCGGTTGCTCCGGGTTGGTCACGTCCATCGCGTAGTAGGCATCGCCGCCGCGGCGCATGCCGAATATCAGCAACACGGTGTCATCTCCATTGACGACACCGTTGTTGTCGTCGTCGGTGTGCCAGCGAGTGATGGGACCGTCCAGGCCGTAGACATGATCGGTCCCGTTGTCGCCACGCGCAAGGATGGGAAGATTGGCAAGAAGCCTTTTGGGCATGAACGCGAATATCTCGCCCCCACCCGAGTAATCGCTCGCTGTCGCTGAACTCGGCAAGGTCGCATCGATGGCGTGCAGGAGTCCTTGATTGGTCATCACATAAACCACCTGCCGGGTCCCGTAGTTGACGCTCACGCTCTTGCTGTGCAGTGGATCGCCCATCGGTGCCGTCTGCAGCCAGTCGAGTGCCGCCGTTCGTTCGTTGTCGTCGACGCCGAGATCCGCCGCCGTGATCGATGTGTTGTCGGCGTGCAGTTGGTAGGCAGTCGACAAGGAAAGCTCGGTCCCGCCGCCGACCGGATCGAGCGCGTCGTCGTAGGTATACAACGAGCGGGTGCTCGTCGCGAGCCGGGCGGAGGCGCCACCGGCAAGCGGATCGTTGCCGTCGGGTGTCGCTGACCAGAAGCTCTGCGCAGAACCCGCGAAATTCGATCCACCGCTCTCCAGCGCGACGGCATTGTTGGTATCGACGAGACCCCGTGAGTCGAGAAAATAGCCTTTGAGATTACCCTGCCAGCCACGTGTCGGAGCCGGTGAGAACAAGCTGAAGTAGGCCCGGTTGTCGTGTGAGAAAGAAGCCTTGTCGATGTCCACGGAGAGTTCGGTGAAGCTCTCGTTGCGGTCGGTAGCGAGTCTGACGATCTCGGCCAGTGCCGCGTTCAGCTCGGTGAGATTTCTCGCCGAGAACGCCTCGGGACTTACGCGCGTACCGTCGCGCACCGGGCTGCCCTCATAGGCCAGTCGATCGAGATAGTCCTTGCCGATGCCTTCGACACCGAAGCCGACCGTATAGGTGTTGACGATGCTGTCGTCGTTTCCCGGAACCTGGGGCATCGTCGCTAGCTGATTGACGATCTCTGGCCCACAGTCACCGTTATCGTCGGTCTCGTCGGTAAAGATGCTGGTCGAGAGGTCCTCGCAGGTCGACGGGTCGTCACCGAGAACGATGCGCAAGGCCTCGTTGTTGCTGTACTTGTCAGGCAGTCCATCCGAGATGAGCACCAGCGCGTTGGCTTCGCACTGGCCCTCGATCGGGGTGTCGTAGCTCGCCCCATGCCAGGCGTCAGGGTGCTCATAGCGGCAATTCACGCGCCCGTCATAGGTGTACGTTTCGCCGGTACTGCCTTCGCCGCTGCTGACATAGGATCCGCCCTCGACGTCCCGGCAGTCGTAGGTCGTCTTGCCTTCGCAATTATTGTTGCCACCACTCGCGGTGTAATCGTCGCACCAGCCGTAATGGCCGGCTTCATACACATCCCGCCAGTAGGCCGGGTTCGGACTGTAGCTCGCCTCGATCGCGGCATTGCGATTACCGCCGGCGTACCTTTGTCGGCTGGCATTCCATGTGTCGGGACGGTGCAGATCGGGACGATCGATGACGCCACCGCCATTGGCGACCGCGCCGCCACGAAAATACAGGGCCGCTTCGGCCAGTGCATTGACGGTGCGCGTCGATCCGCCAGGGCCTCGGCGGTACAGCTGCTTGATCATGACTTCCCGGGCCGAGAAGGCATCGATCGGTATGAGAGGGTCGACGCTATGGGCATCCGCGTCGAGATCGCTGACGGGCCAGCGCACGCCGGAGGCGGAACTTGCGTAGATGGAGCCGATACCGGCGCGGATCACGCCGACATTGTTGGCCAGGACGTTCTCCATTGCCGTGCGCAGCACCTCGATCTTGGTCGGCTCGCCGCTCACGCTGGCATCGCCGTTGTTGATGTCCTCGTTCATGCTGCCCGAGTAGTCGAGCACAAACAGGATATTGGGCTTTTTCTGGGCAGCGAGACGCGCGGTATACACATCGATGTCATCCGCCAACACCGGAAGGCTCAAGCTGCTGGCGCAGGCGATCGTTGCGAGCAGGCGGGATACGGTGCGCCTGCGCAGTTGGCGCATGGCAAGGCTTGCTGAAGCTGATGACGGTGAGTGGACCCGATGCACGGCAAGTCTCTCCCTGATGGATCGTGCAACAATGTTCTGCATGGCCGGATCCCGAGGCTGAGCAATGAATAACGTGCCTGTGCGAGCGCCGCGACGTGAATGTGATGAAGGACAGGAATTGATGTCTGCACGCAGAGCGGCAGCTACCCCGTTGGACTTGATGGTCGAGGATCTGCACGTGATGTGGCGCATTGTCTGTCTGCGAACCGTTCGAGATTTTCAGCCGTGATCAGGGAGCTGTTCTTCAGACCGGTCGATGCTGCGTCACTGGCTGTCTTCCGCATCGTGTTCGGTGCGTTGCTGCTGTTCGAATCCATCAACTACGGCATCTTCCTGTGTCTCGATTGCATGTATCGAGAGACCGATCTCTTGTTCAAGTACCACCACTTCGAATGGGTGCGAATGCTGCCCGGGCCTGGACTCGAGCTGGTCTTCGTGGTGATGGGGCTTGCCGCGACCGGCGTGATGCTCGGCCTGTTCTATCGGCTGTCAGCCGTCGTGCTGGTATTGAGCTTCGGTTATCTGTTCCTGCTCGACCAGGCGCTTTATCTGAACCACTTCTATCTGGCCTTGCTGTTCGCGACCATTCTCGTTTTCGTTCCCGCGCATCGATATGCCTCACTCGACGCACGACGACGCCCTGAAATCGCATCGGCGACGGTGCCGAACTGGGGGCGCTTCTGGCTCGGTGCACAGCTCGAGATCGTGCTCGTCTACGCGGGCTTCGTGAAATTGAACAACGACTGGCTGAATCTCGAGCCGATGCGCTTGTGGATGAACAACGCAAGCGTCGACGAGGCCGCCTTGTTCCAGTGGTTGACCCAGGATTTCGGTATTGCCGCTGCCAGTTACGGTGCCATCGCATTGCACCTGATCGGCGCGCCGCTCCTGCTATGGCGCCGGACGCGCTTCGTGGTGTTCTGGGTCTACGCCGTCTTTCACACCATCAACGCGTTCGTGTTCAACATCGGCATCTTCCCCTGGATGACGCTTGGCGTTACCCTGATGCTGTTCGATCCCGACTGGCCGCGGCAGGTGCTGCGCTGGTTTCAGGCGCGCGGCAAGCTGCTGCGCTTCGACACCTTCGCACGAACGGTCGAGGTGCCGGCGGCCACTACTGCAAATGCCATGGCATCGGCAGCGTCGGCGGTATCGGCGGTCAGCGGTGCAAGACCGGCCTCCCGCGCGAGTTTCGCAGCGGCCACGGCAATCTCGACGCCTTGGCGCATCTTCATCGTGGTAGGGGTCAGCGTGTGGCTCGTGCTGCAGCTAACCGTGCCCCTGCGGCACTTCACGGCGCCCGGCAATGTTGCCTGGAATGAGGATGGTCATCGCTTCAGCTGGCGCATGAAGCTCCGTTCGAAACGGGGCAAGGCAACGTTCTACGTGCAACGCGAAGACGGCTTGCGGCTAGTGGTCGATCCGGCCACACATCTCAATCGCAAGCAGGTCCGGAAAATGGCCTGCATTCCCGATCTCATCTGGCAGTTTGCACAGTTTCTCGAGGAGCAGCACAGTGACCATGGCCGGTACGAAGTGACCGTCCATGTCGATACACTCTGTTCGCTCAACACGCGCGAGCCCGCCCCGCTCGTCGACCGCCTCGTCGACCTGACCACCATCGAACGAAGTGGTCCGGTGACGGAGTGGGTCACGCCCTTGTCGAAGTCGTTGCCTGATCCCATGTTCTAGCGCGACTAGCGCGGTACACGCAAGCCGCTCGGTGCTTCACGAACGGCGTTCCGCATGGCAATGACGGTGACTCCGCCGAGCACGAGCAGGCCACCGGCGATGATGCGCAACGTCAGGGGGTCGTTCAGCAGCCAGACGCCGAAGCCGACGGCAAAGACGGTCGACAAGGTGATGAACGGAGCAATGTCGTTGACCGGGTAGTGCTGCAGGAGTTGATAGAGCAGGCCATGGCCGATGATCGTCGCACCGATGGCGGAATACAACACGGGTACGTAGTCGACATAGTCTGACCGCAGGAGATCGGTCATGACGGGTTGTTCGACGAGGTAGGTGACGATCCCCATCGAGATCATTGCCGACAGGGCTATCCAGGCTTGCAGATTGAAGGTGCCGACGCCGTGCAGCCTGCGCATCAGGATGGCGGCCACGGCCATCGCGAGTGAGGCAACAGCGGTCAGACCGAGCGCGAATACCTGGGTCGGGCCGCCAATCGGGGCGGCGGCAATGATGGCAACGCCGAGAAAGGACACGGTGATGGCGAGTGCGCGAGGCAGGCCGATGCGCTCACCGAGAAAGACGATGGCCAGAATCGTCGAGAGGGGCACAGTCAGTTGTGACGCGATGGCGACGGACGACAGCGACCCGGCCACGTGTATCGCGTAGAACATGAACGCATAGTGGCCGATGCCGAGTACCAGCCCGATGCTGATGATCATGCGCATCTGACCGGCGACCGGGCGGAGGAAGGGCACCAGCAACACGAACACGATGGCAAAGCGCAGGGTGATGAAGAGAAAGGGGCCGAAGCTTGCCGTGCCCGCCTTGCCGGCCACCATGTTCAGGCCCCATAGCGCCTGCACGAGGATGAGTTGCGACAGATGCAGTCGGGTCACTGAGCTTGGCCTGTCGCGCCCTGAATGACGGGCGGGCAGTATACTCCGGTGCCTTCTGGTGCCACGCGATGTCGTGCCGCGTGCTTCGCAGTTTCCCGGGTTGACGTGCAAGGCCGCTTGATAGCGGTCGATTCGCGTGCGCCGACCGTTCTGATCGACATGACGTTTCCCTGAGGTTCGAACCGCCGCCGTGCTCGCTCTCGTCCTGTCGATCATCACGATCCTCGCACCGGGGATCCTGCTCGCGCTGATCGGTCTGGCCTGGCAGAAGAGCGGCACGCCGTTTCCGATCGATTTCGTGACCCGGCTGGTCGTCAACGTGAGTCTGCCGGCTCTCCTGTTCCAGACCTTGGCGACGGCCGAAGTGTCGCTCGATGCACTCGGCACGCTCGCATTGGCGGCCCTGTCGGTTCACTTCGTGTTCGCGTCGTTCGCGGTGCTGGCGCTCAAAGGCGCGGGCAAGGACTGGCGCCTCGGTGTTGCGCATGTCGTCGGCAACACCGGCAATCTCGGCCTGCCCATCTGCCTGCTGGCCTTCGGCGAGCTCGGGCTCGCTTATGCGGTCACCTTCTTCGCCGTGCAGTGCGTGCTCATGTTCACGTTGGGCGATGCGATCTACGCTGGCAGCTTCCGCCTGGCCCGGGCGCTTCGTTCACCCGTCTTGCATGCCATCTGGTTGGGACTTCTGACCCGCGCCGTCGACATGCCCTTGCCTGCTGTCCTCATGGAGACGGTCGGTCTGCTCGGGCAGATCGTCATACCCTTGATGCTGATCACCCTTGGTGTCAGCCTGGCCGGGATGCGTGCCAGCGCTTTGCCATCGGCCATTCTCTGGTCGAGTGTGCGTACGTTGGCGGCCATTACCATCGGCTTCGGCGTCGCCGAGGCCTACTCGCTCGAAGGGGTCCCTCGCGGTGTGCTGATCCTCCAGGCGGCCATGCCGGTAGCGGTGTTCAATTTTCTTCTGGCCGAGAGGCACGGGCGTGACAGTGGTGAGGTATCCAGCCTGATCCTGGTCACCCACCTCGGCGCAATTCTGTACCTTCCGGTGCTGCTGGGCGTGTTGTTGTAAGCCACTGCTTACTGCTCACCGCCTATGTTCTTCTGCGCCCCACGCTTCACGACCTAAGGCATGGCATGGTGAGGAAGATCAGCTGACGGCGATGGCACTGTCGGGTGACATGATGTTGCCGTCAGGTGTCAGCACACCTTTCTTCAGGATGACGTTGCCGTAGGGACGACGCTCCAGTGTGCGTACGATGGCGAAGGCCTTGCGTGCACGCGCGTAGAAGTCGAAGCGTTCGATCGTGCCCAGCTGGTACGGCGCTCCCGGAACCGAAGCAAGCAGGGCTTCGATGTCGGTGTGAACCGAAGGCGTCTCGCTGCCGGGTGTGGCCATGACACTGACGGGATCATCGACGAACAGATCCAGCGGCAAGAGCGCGAGAATGTCGGCCGTGGCCTCCGGCAGATCGCGGCCGAGCAGTTCCAGGGATTTGCCCAGATGGGTATGTGCCGCGTCTGATGCGGCTGGATAGTTGGCATCGACGAGGACGATCTCGTCGCCGTGGCCCATGCTGGCCAGCGTGTGCAGAAGGTCGGCCGGCAGGGCCGCAGGAATTCCGAATAGCATGTCTCTCTCCTTCAGTTAACAGGCGAACCGCGTGGACCGGTTTCGGTACTCGATATCGTGTCAGGCGTCGTAGGTACTGCTCGATACGCCGCCGCCGCTCGAGATCCAGTCGGTGTGATGCCAGCCGGGACTGCCATCGACACGCTGATAGGTGTGCGCACCGAAGTAGTCGCGCTGTGCCTGCAACAGGTTGGCTGGCAGGCGTGCTGTCCGGTAACCATCGTAGAACGAAAGCGCCGCAGCCATGGCCGGCATCGGCAGACCGTTGATGACACCAGCTGCGACAACCCGACGCCAGTCGTGCTGCGCGTTGTCGATGCGCTCCTTGAAGTAGTCGTCCAAGAGCAGGTTCTCGAGGTCGGGGTCCTTGTCGAAGGCCGCCTTGATGTCGTCGAGGAAGGCCGAGCGGATGATGCAGCCGCCACGCCACATCTGCGCGATACCACCGTAGTTGAGCGACCAGCCGTATTCATCGGCAGCGGCACGCATCAGCATGTAGCCTTGCGCATAGGAGAGGATCTTGGCCGCGAACAGGGCATTGCCCAGGCCGTCCAGCCAGTCCGCCTGCTCGAGTGATGTACCGTTTTCGGGACCCGTGAGAATCGCCGCTGCGCGCACGCGCTCGTCCTTCAGAGCCGACAGGGCGCGGGCGAAGACCGCCTCGCCGATCATGGTCAAGGGAATGCCCAGGTCGAGTGCGTTGATGGCGGTCCACTTGCCGGTCCCTTTCTGTCCCGCCTCGTCGAGGATGGTGTCGACGACGGCGTCACCGTTTTCGCGGAAGCGGAGGATGGCGGTGGTGATCTCGATCAGGTAGCTGTCGAGTTTGCCCTTGTCCCAGTGGGCGAAGGTGTCTGCCATGGCGTCGTTGTCCATGCCGAGCAGCACCTGCATGAAATGATAGCTCTCGCAGATCAACTGCATGTCGCCATACTCGATGCCGTTGTGCACCATCTTGACGAAGTGTCCGGCGCCACCGTCGCCGACCCAGTCGCAGCAGGGCTCTCCGGCAGCTGTCTTTGCAGCGATATCCTGAAAGATGGGCGTGATCAACGGCCAGGCGTCGGAATGACCACCGGGCATCAGCGAAGGGCCGTGTCGCGCCCCTTCCTCACCGCCGGATACGCCGGTGCCCACGTACAGGAGAGACTGTTCCGCCAGTGCCTTTGCGCGCCTTTCGGTATCGGGAAAATTCGAATTGCCGCCATCGATGATAACGTCGCCCGCGTCGAGCAGCGGTGCGAGCGCGTCGATGACTGCATCCACCGCACTGCCCGCCCGTACCATCAGCATGACGCGGCGCGGTCTTGCCAGTGCCGCAACGAGCTGCTCGAGTGAATCGGCACCGCGAATGGTGCTGTCCTCAGGCTGACGTGCAATGAAGTCGTGGGTCTTCTCCTTCGTGCGGTTGTAAGCCACTACCCGATAGCCGTGCTCAGCCATGTTGAGGATCAGGTTCTGGCCCATGACCGCCAGACCGATCAGGCCGATATCGCCAGGTACGTCGTCTTTGTCCTGCGATGCCTTCTGTATTGCTGCCATCTTCGCTGCTCCAGGTTCATCGTCTGCCCGGCTGACTGTCGCCCGGGGTTGCGCTCAAGGTCTCTTGCGTCGAGAGCAGGGCTCCGGGTGTCGACGCGAAGGACTCTCAGTGGCCCATCCATATGCCGCTGACGTACCGTTAGGCAATCGGCGTCAGTAGAGCACGACCGGCAAAGTGCGCTTCCAGATTGTCGAGCACGAGTTTCCCCATGGCGGCGCGTGTCTCGTGTGTTGCGCTTGCCGCGTGCGGCTGCAGCACGACGTTGTCCAGCTCGAACAAGGCTTCGGGAATTGCAGGTTCTTTCTCAAAAACATCAAGTCCGGCCCCGGCGATGCGACGCTTCTGCAGGTAGTCCACCAGCACGGACTCGGCTACGAGCGCACCTCGCGACACGTTGATCAGATAGCCCGTCTCGCCGAGTGCGTCGAGCACGTCCGCATTGACGGCGCCGGTCGTTTCGGGTGTCGCGGCGGCGGTGATGAAGAGGAAATCGACTTCGCTTGCGAGGGCTGTGAGCGACGCGACGTAGCGGTAGGGCGAGCCTGCTTTCTCGCTTCGATTGCAGTAGGCGATCTCCATGCCGAAACCCTCGAGGCGTCGTGCCAGTGCATCGCCGATACTGCCCATGCCGAAGATGCCCGCCCGTTTGCCCATCATCCGGGTCGTAAGCGGGAACGGGCCCTCCTTCGGCCAGCGCCCGGCCCGTGTGTAGCAGTCAGCATCGACCATGCGGCGGGCTGTCGCGAGGGCAAGGGCGACGGCAAGATCGGCCACATCATCGCTGAGCACATCGGGCGTGTTGGTCACGGTGATGTCGTGGTTCCGGCAGTACTCACGATCAACGGCATCGACACCGACACCGAACACCGTGACGATGACGACCTTGGGAAGGGCTTCGAGCACGGCCGCCTCGACACCGCGACCACCGTCGGAAACCACGCCTACACAGGCGTCGGCGATCTGCCCGAGGAGGGCGGCCGGGTCGTCGGCCTCGTAGTAGCGATGCACATCGTAGGTGCTCTCGAGGGTCTTCATGACAGCGGGTAGCAACGGGGCCATCAATAGCAGGGTATGACTCATCGGGATCTGTTCTCTTGTGCGGTCAGCGGTTCGATGGAGGCGCGTCGGTCAGACAACAGCGGACATGCCACCGTCGATGTACAGGATATGTCCATTCACATAGTTGGAGGCGTCGGAGGCGAGGAATATCGTCGCCCCGACCAGCTCACCCACATCACCCCAGCGACCGGCCGGTGTGCGCTTGCACAGCCATTCGCTGAAGGCCTCGTCGTCGACGAGCGCGGCGGTCAGTTCGGTTGCAAAGTAGCCCGGGCCGAGTCCATTGACCTGTATGCCCCGTGGAGCCCATTCGGCACACATGTTCTTGGTCAGCATCTTGACCCCGCCCTTGGAGGCGGCGTAGGGGGCGATCGTCGGGCGGCCGAGTTCGCTTTGCAGGGAGCAGGTATTCACGATCTTGCCGCGGCCGCGCCCGACCATGTGACGCGCGACGGCTCGCGACACCCGGAACACCGATCCGAGATTGACCGACATGACCTCCTCCCAGGTGTCGTCATTGCAGTCGAGCAGAGGCGTACGCCTTTGAATGCCGGCGTTGTTGACGAGAATGTCGATGGGCCCGATGACGGACTCGATGTCATCGACGGCTGCATCGACGGCCGCGGTGTCGGTCACGTCGAAGGCTCGGCCGTGGGCGTCGAGTCCGAGCGCCTTCAGTTCGTCGACGCTTGCGGTGACGCGCTCGGGGTTGACGCCGTTGACGACGACGGCCGCGCCGGCTTCGGCAAGCCCCTGGACAAGGTGTCGGCCGATACCGCGGCTGGACCCGGTGACAAGTGCCAGGCGGCCGGAAAGATCGAATAGGGGATGGCTCATTGGGGGATCTCGTCGCAGGTCTGGTCGATGGGTCAGGTGAAGCGGAGTTGTACTTTCATGTGCTGCTGCCGATCGACCGCAGCGGCAAAGGCGGCATCGGCTTCATCGAAGCTGAACACGCCGCTCAGCAACGACGAGACGTCGAGTCGGCCGGACACCAGGGTGTCGACCGCGATGTCGAATTCCTCGTGAAAGCGGAAGGTGCCAGCCAAATGAAGTTCCTTGGAGACGATCTTGCCAAGCGGCAGGCCGGTATTGCCCGGCGGCATCATGCCGACCTGCACGACGGTGCCGCGCGGCTTGGTCGCGTTCAGGCAGGAGTGCAGGGCCAGGGCATTGCCCGAGCATTCGAACGCGGCGTCGAAATGCCCGCGCCCGGCTTCGTAGGCGTCGAGGATCTGGCTGTCATGACTGATATCGATGGTCTCGTCAGCGCCGAGTGCACTGGCGGTCGTCAGGACGCCTGCTGCGACATCGGTCGCGGTGATGTGCCGTACGCCTGCCAGTCGCAGCGCCTGGATCGTCAGGCAGCCAATGGGGCCGCAACCGGTCACGAGGACTGAGCGATGGGTCAGCGGACCGGCACGATTGACGGCATGCAGGCAGACTGCCAGGGGTTCGGCGAATGCCGCGATCGAAAGATCGAAGCCGTCGGGCAGACCGACACACTGACGCCTCGGTACCACCAGCTCTTCACAAAAGCCGCCCTGGATATGCGGAGTGACGGCAGCACTCCCGAAGAACACCATGTCCTTGCAGAGATTGGTGCGCCCGGCAAGGCAGTTCTCGCAGGCGAGACAGGGCAGGTTCGGGTTGATGGCGACCGGTTGGCCTGTGGTGAGATCGTCCACAGCCGAACCGATTTCACGCACGGTGCCGGCAATCTCGTGACCGAGGATCAGCGGCTCCTTGACTTCGAACGCGCCGACCCGCCCTTCGTGGTAATAGTGGATGTCGGAACCGCAGATGCCACCGGTTCCATAGGTCACACGAACCTGGTCCGGTGCAAGCGCGGCGGTCTCGTCGATATCGATCAACCGCAAGTCCTTTGCGGAGAAGATGGCGCAGGCTTGTAGTGTCATGGAGGTGTTCCGATCGCCTTGATGAAGTCCGGGTGTTCGCGTAGCGCGGCTTCCGCCGCGGCCGCGATTTGCGCGGGCGGAGGTGTGATATCCACCGCCACCACGCGCGGTTGGCCGACAGGGGATTCCAGCGCGGCAAACTGCGTATCGAGCAGGGAATCGGGCATGAAGTGTCCCTTGCGCTCGCGCATTCGTCCGGAGATGAGTTCGCGCGAGCCGTCGAGAAAGACATGATAGACGCAGCCCGCCTCACCGAGTAGATCACGGTAGCGCTGACGCAGCGCGGAGCAGGCGATGACCACGACACCGTGCTCGCTTGCCGCCTGCCTGGCATAGTCCCGTACCTGTTCGAGCCAGGGCCAGCGATCCTCATCGGTCAGCGGTGTGCCGGATGACATCAGCGCGATGTTGGCGGGTGGGTGCAACTCGTCGCCGTCGCGAAAGTGACCATCGAAGCACTCGGCGAGCAAGCGGGCCACGGTCGACTTGCCACAGCCGCTGACCCCCATGACAATGATGATGACACCCGGAAGGCGCGAGTGTTTTTCAGGCGCCACGGCGTTGCGTGCTCTGTCGATGAACGATCTTGAAACCAAGATCCAGCGGCGCGGCGACGGCAGCGTCCGCGTCGTCGTCGACTTGGCCGATTCGCGCGATGATCAGTTCCGCCGTCCGTCTGCCGATGTCGAGGGCCGGCAGCCGGACGCTGGTGAGCGTCGGATACATGCTGGCGGCGAAGTCGAAGTTGCCGTAGCCTGCGATGGCGATGTCCTCCGGCACACGCCAGCCGCGCCGCTGGCATTCGCTGACGGCACCGAGCGCGGTCATGTCGGTGGCGCAGACCAGAGCGTCGGCATCGGGATAGCGTTCGCGCAACTTGACGACGCCGTTGACGCCGTCATCGATCACCATCGGAGTTTCACTGACCATGACATGCAGTGACGGGTCGAGGCCGTGCTTCTGGAGCGCCTCGACATGGCCGCGTCGGCGCCTTTCGCCGTACGGGTCGGAGCTGGCGGGACCCGCGAGAAAGGCAATGCGTCGGTAGCCTGCGACGATCAAGGCTTCGGTCATCGCGAAGCCCGCGGCGGTCGGTGAGAAGCCGACCACCATGTCGATCGGTTCGCTCGGCCAGTCCCAGGTCTCGACGACAGGAATACCGGACTGGACCAGTAGTTCCCGTGCGCGAGCCGAGTGCATGCTGCCGACCAGCACGATGGCTTCCGGTCGGCGCCCGATGATCAGTCGCGACAGTTCGACCTGCTCGTCACGCGAATAGCCGGTATCACCGATCAGCAGGTGATACCCCTGTTCCCGAAGCGCCGAGGACAGACCGTCGATCGTTCTCAGGAAGCCCGAATGTCGCAACGATGGCAGCAGCACCGCGACATGACCGCTTTTCTGGCTCGACAAGGCTCCCGCCGCGAGATCAGGAACATAGTTGAGCTCGCGTGCGGCTGTCTCTACGCGCAGGCGTGTGGCCTCGGAGACCAGGTGAGGCGTGCGCAAGGTGCGGGACACGGTCATGGGAGAGACGCCCGCCCGGTCCGCCACCTCGCGGCTCGTGACGGTGCCCTGTCGACGTGCCTTGCGGGTCATGGGTACTCGCGGGTTGTACGACAACCGGAGTCGGTCCGGTTCGTGGTAGCGGGAATACGCTCGCGCAAGGGCGTGCAGCCCATCGGCGTTGTACGACCCATCGGCGTTGTACGATGATAGCGTTGCTGATGCGGCGGCTACAAGCCAGAGAGGAGTCCGGTGTACGGAGAACTGGAAGGGAGCGGTTTCGAGACGCTCGAGGATGCCTTCGGGGCCTGCTTCGTCGGCCATGCGCGGGTCGAACGATTGTGGAGCGGTGCGCGCTGGTGCGAGGGCCCGGCATGGTTTGCGGCCGGTCGCTACCTGGTGTGGTCGGATATCCCGAATGACCGCATGCTGCGCTGGGACGAGACGGATGGTGCCGTCTCGGTCTTTCGTGCGCCCTGCAACAACAGCAATGGCCATACCGTCGACCGGCAGGGCCGTCTGCTCAGCTGTCATCATCTGAGCCGAGCGGTCAGCCGGACCGAGCACGACGGGTCGATCACGACGCTTGCGACGCACTACGATGGCAAGCGGCTCAATTCGCCGAACGATGTCGTCGTCAAGTCGGACGGTTCCATCTGGTTCACCGATCCGAGCTACGGGATACTGAGCGACTACGAGGGCGAACGGGCCACGCCCGAGCTTCCCTGCAACGTCTATCGCATCGATCCCGAAGGCACGCTGTCCGTTGTCGCCGATGACTTTCTCAAGCCGAATGGTCTGGCCTTCTCGCCGGATGAGAGCGTCCTCTATGTTGCCGACACGGGGGCAACTCATCAGCAAGACGGTCCGCGACACATTCGCAGGCTGCGTGTTTCGGCAGACGGCAGGACGCTCGGAGCGAGTGAAGTATTTGCAACCTGCAGCAACGGTCTGTTCGACGGCTTTCGCTGCGATACCGAGGGGCGTATCTGGAGCAGTGCGGGCGATGGTGTGCACTGCTATTCGAGTGACGGCACACTTCTGGGCAAGATTCGCATTCCCGAGATGGTCGCCAATGTGACTTTTGGCGGTAAGCGTCTGAATCGACTGTTCATCTGCGGCACGACATCGCTGTATTCGGTTTTCCTGACGGCAAACGGCTGTACCCCGGGCTGAGTGCAGCGCAAGCAGCCCGAGGTGTCGTCGGTTCGGCAAGCCGCTGATCAGCAAGCTTCTGTCAACAAGCCGATGTCAGCTGCCGGACCAGACCATTCCTCGCCGTTGAGGGCGCGAATCATCTCTTCCACCAGTTGCCAGCCTTGCAGTCTCAGTGGCTCGGAAACCGTGACTGCGTGAAACTGAGCGCTGAGAACCCGCTGGTAGGCGGATTCCGAGCCATCGCCCGCGGCAACGTTGAAGGGAGCTCCGCCGCCCTTGATTCCGGCTGCGGCGAGTGACGGCCCCATGAAGTCAATGAGCACCTTGTTGCCATGGGCGAGCCAGCGGCCGACCACGAACTTTTGCTGATTGCCGCCCGACAGGGCGTCGATGGCAAGTTCCGGGTTGTTCGGTCTGAGTCCGACTTCGTCGCCTGCACGACGGGCCAGCTCCGCTTCCAGACGGCGGCTCAGGATCGACAGCGGCCCGCGCCCGGTAGCGGACGGATTGAGATGGAAGTTCTCGCGAATACTCAAGGCCGTGGCCAGGGATTCGACCACCCGGTCGCAAGGGATCAGGCCGATGCCGGCGCGCATGGCCTCGGACGGATTTTCGGGCTGATGCGTCTTGCCGTCGAGGGTCATGGTGCCGGCCGAGGCCGTGGTGCCGAACAGGCAGCGACCGATGTCCTCCTGACCAGCTGCTCTGAGGCCGACGAGGCCGAGTACTTCACCGCGGCGAATGTCCAGGGAGACCGGGCCGGCGTGAGCGGTACGCAGATCCCCGAGCGTCAGTACCGGTGCTTCATCGCTCAAGACCGGTCGTACGTGGCGTCGCGGCTTGCGCCCGACGATCAGGTCGACAAGCTCCTCCGGGGTGGTGTGGGCGACATCGCGCACACCGACCGTTTCGCCGACGCGGAGCACCACGACGCGATCGGCGATCTCGAAGACTTCGTCGAGCCGGTGGGGTACATAGACCATGCCGACATTGTCCTTGCGGAGTTGTCGCAGCACGACGAAGAGGTCTGCGACTTCTTGCGAGGGCAGACTGGCCGTCGGTTCGTCGAGGAACAGGAAGACGCATTCGCCAGCCAGCGCCCAGGCAATGGCAACCAGCGATTTTTCGGCACGCGACAGCCTGTCGACCCGCATCGATGGACTGAAATCACAGCCGACCTTGGGCAGCGCTTCACGCGTGGTGCGTTCACAGGCGGCGCGATCGATGAAGGGGCCGCGTCTCGCGTAACCCGAGGCCATGGCGATGTTCTCTGCGATACTCATCCATTCGATCAGCCCGAGATCCTGGTGAATGAAGGCAACTTGCTGGCGCACACGCGGGTGTTACCCGGCGTATGCCGAAAGGGCGTCCGGTCGATGACCACATCGCCATGGTCGGGTGCATGGATTCCGCCGAGAATCTTGATGAGCGTACTCTTGCCGACCCCGTTCTCGCCAAGCAGGGCGACGATTTCGCCGCGACGGCAGCGCTAGGGAAATTGTCGGGACCCTGTGACATGAGCGCGGCTGGGGGAACGAGATGTGGCACTTGCGTTGCCGGTAACGTAGCGATAGATCAGGCGGGTTAACGGATAACTGTCAATGACTTCTTCGCGACCTGCAAACGGCAGGGGAAACGTCGCCAGGCGACGCGTCGGCGGCGTGTCGCTGGCCGAATTGGCCGAAGCGACCGGCGTTTCACGCATGACTGTATCCCGCGTCCTGCGGGAAGCGGAAGGTGTCTCCCGAGAGACGCGGGAACGCGTCCTTGCCGCGGCTCAAACGCTCGGCTACGTGCCAGACCGTATTGCCGCCGCATTCGGCTCCGAAGCGGCCAATCCCTTGATCGGCGTTGCCTTGCCAACCCTGGGCGGCGATCTCTATGCACAGATTCTCGAAGGTCTCGAAGGTCGGCTCGCGGCGGTCGGCTACCAGCCGATGGTCGGTGTGGTCGGGCACGATGACGAGGCAGAGCGTCGCTGGCTGATGTCGGTGCTCGCCTGGCGCCCGGCGGGTCTGGTCGTGGCCGGTCGGGAACGGGGTGCCGCCGGGCGCAAGCTACTGTCGAGCCTGCCGGTGCCGTTGGTCGAGATCTGGAATCTCGGCGATGCAAATCGATCACAGCGCAGGGCCGACCCGTTGCGAGTAGGCTTTGATCACGTCGCCGCGGGAAGCGAGATGGGTGAGTATCTCGCGTCGAGGCACAGCGGCCCGGTTGGCTATGTCGGTATTCGTTCAAACGATCTGGTGCTTGGCAAGGCGAGACTCGAAGGTTTCCGTGAAGGTTTCGGGCAGTCCTCGAGAGACAAGGTCGAGACTTTATATCTGAACGATCGCTCCTCGTTCTACAGTGGCTACTACGGCACCGAGCAGATACTCACCGCCCATCCCGAACTTCGGGTGTTGTATTACCTTGATGATGCGATGGCCTTTGGCGGCCTGATGCTCTGTCAGAAAAAGGGTGTGAAGATCCCGGGTGATATCGCGATCGCCGGATTCGGTGGCCTCGACATCGGTTCTGTCCTGCCGTCCAGGCTGACAACTACGTCGACGTTCCCCTTGCGCATCGGCAAGCTGGCAGCCGAAAACCTCCTGAAGCGAATCGAAGGGGCGCCGGTACCGTTGGTCGACGACGTCGGCTTCGAGCTCGTCAAGGGTGAGACGGCCTGATTGTCATGAGGCAGCCTGGCCAGGGCGAAGCGGTCCGTTTGTGGTGAGACGGCCGAGAGTACTTTCGAGTCTGGAGAAGTTCGCAGCTTGAACCTGGCGCAGTAATAATCCCTTGGTGGGGATGCCCTCGGGCTGCTAACGTTCGCCAATCTCCCGGAAACCGCGTGCTGTGTTCACATGGAAGCGAAGCTGGACAGGTCTGGGATCAGACCGCCGATAGCCACCGGCGAGGCTGTGCCGCAGAATCGGCTTGCTCATCTCGGCACGGTCCTGATCCTGTTGTCGCTGACAGCCTGCGGTGGCGGCGGCGGCGATGGTAATTCGCGGCCAGCTTCCGGGGACGATCCCTTCGCGACCACGGGCGGCGGTGACAGCGCGGCCGATGGCAGCGAAGTGGTCGGGTACCAGACTTCGCCCGGTGTTGCCGTCTGTTCCAGCGACGACATCAAGGCGCGAGTCGATTACGACATGCGCGATTATTACCTGTATCACGATCTCGTACCCGATGTTGCCTTGTCGGGCGTTGAATCCTCCGAAGCCTTGATGGGCTTGCTGCGTGTGGAACCTGATCGCTACAGCTATGTGACCGACGACCGCGCAATCACGCAATTGCGTGAGGAAGGCATCACCGAAGGCTTCGGGTTCTGGTCCCGGCCGAACGCCGGCGATCAGGCGGTACGCTTTCGCGAGATTCTGGCGGGCTCTCCTGCTGAAATTGCCGGGATACAGCGCGGTGACGAATTGATCGCCATCAATGGTCAAGCCGTTCGTGAATTTGACGACGATCAGCTCCGGGAGGTTGTTTCGGCTCCGACGATCAGCCTCTCCATTCGAACGCTCGAGGAGGCGCCCCGCGATGTCTCGCTGATGAGCGCCGAGTATCGCTGGACGACGGCGCCGGCCGCCTCGATCCATACTGTCACTGCGTCGGGACTGCGTATCGGCTATTTGACGGTCCGACGATTCCTGTCGACGACGGAGGCGGAAATAGATCGTCAAATGGCATGGTTCGTCGAGCAGGGTGTCGATGAGCTTGTCGTCGACTTTCGTTACAACCCCGGGGGACGATCCCGTGTTGCACAGCATCTCGCGAGCCAGATCGCCGGTGCCGCAGTCGAGGGTCAGATCTATCAGATCGGCTCAGCCAACGACAAATACACGAACTGGAACTTCTCGTCGCGCTTCGAAACAGAGCCGCATTCGCTCGGACTGACTCGCGTGGTTGTCCTGGCGACAGGTTTCAGTGCCTCGGCGTCGGAGGCTCTGATCAACGGCCTGGATCCCTATATTGACGTCGTGGTAATCGGAAGTCGAACGGAAGGCAAGCCCTACAGCTCATTCTCCGAGACGTATTGCGACAAGTCGATCAACGCGATGTCGCTGATCAGGACAAATGCTGACGGTGTTGATGTCATCGGCGGCATCGAGCCAACCTGTGCCGTCAATGACTCCTGGTACTACCCGCAGGAAGATCCAAACAATGATGCCTTGTTTGCAGCGAGTATCGACTACCTGGTGAATGAGCGTTGCCCGGCCCGGTTTGCGAAATCGACACTGACTAATGACCGTTCGGCGACGCCGTTCGATACGCGCGCAATGAGTCCCGGACAGGTGCTCTCCGAGGATCTGATCGATACTCTCTGACGAACACGTCACTCACATGGATTGCATCAAGGCCGCGACGGCGGCCTCGGCTACTGCGACATCCTCATCGGGTGCGCCAGAGCCGACACCGATCGCACCGGCGACCTTGCCGTCCCGAAGGATCGGCAGGCCGCCGCGCATGTTGGTGAACGCACCCCGCGTGGTAATGCCGGCGAGCACGGCCGCGTCGGCCGGTGCACCGCCGGTTGGCGCCGCGATCGATGCCGCCGTGACCGCCTTGGCTATCGACGTATCGATGGAGTGAAACTTCGCACCGTCCATGCGCCCAAAGGCCAGCAATCTGCCACCGGCATCGACGACCGCGATGTTCTGTGGCACGCCGATCAAGAGCGCATGTGCAACGGCGGCGTCGAGCAACACGTTCGCCGCTGCAAGGTCGAGTTCCTGGCGTGTGATCATGGGATTTCGCTGGTAGTTTGGTGACGTGGCGGGTGACGTTGTCTGTCAAAACAGTGATGCTTCAATACAACGTTGCGGGGTTTCCGCTCGGTCTATTCAACATCGCCGAACGCCTGACATGCGCGCCGCGCGGCATCGAAGCGCTCACGATGTCGCACCCGCGCCGAGTCATCACGATCAATGGTCGGTACGACATTACGTGAAGCGCTTGGCAGCGCGATCGATTCACCCAGAGCCTCCGCTGCCAGCATGGCGGTGCCCAGCGCTGTTCGCTCGGTCACGCCGGATACCTGCAATTGATGACCGAGCGTGTCGGCCAGGCACTGGCAGAACCCGTCGTTGGCACTCATGCCGCCGTCGACGCGCAACGGTGAGGAAATCGGCTGATGGCGCTCGATGGCGTCAGTGACATCGAGCATCCGAAAGGCGATACCTTCGAGGATCGCCTGGACAAGGTCACGAGATGTTGTCTCGCCGCTCATGCCCATCCAGCAGCCGCGAGCAACGCGATCCCAATGCGGACAACCGAGGCCAGCAAGCGCGGGAACGAAGAACAGACCTCGCGAGGCAGCGGTTCGGTTGCCGAAGTGCTCTATCTCCTCGAACGAGGAGAAGAGCCCGAGTGAGCGCGCCCAGTTGATGGCCGACGCAGCGGAATACACGCCGCCATCGAGCGCTCGTACCGGCGCCTCTTCAGCCCTTTGCCAGGCCACGGTCGGCACGGCACCGAGGGCAGCGCCCAAGGCTGCGCCCGACGCCGTACCCAGGGTGTCGATGCTGCGTTCCTTCGGCGGCCAGCCACTGCCCGTCACCACTGACGCAAAGGCACCGGTGCCGAAAGTCATCTTGGTATCGCCCGGTTGCCGACAACCATGGCCGTACAACGCGGCTTGTTGATCGACGAGACTGGCAACGAGTGGAAGCTCGCGCGCATGCCTTTCTTGAGTGCCGACAGACAATCTCCCCAGGTCACCTGACGACGGACCGATACGTGGCAAGGTGTCCATCGGTACACCGAACAGTCTGCAAAGCGACGGGTCCCACTGACAATTTTCAAGGTTCATCAGAGAGGTTCGCGAGGCGGTGGTCACATCGGTCTCGAAGCGACCGGTCAGCACTTCCCGAAACCACGCATCCGTGGTGCCTAGATGCAGACGACCCTCGCCGGCAAGTGCGCGTGCCTCGGGAATGTTCTCGAACAACCACGCGAGCTTCGAGGCCGAAAAGTAGGCGTCGAGCGGCAGACCGGCGCGCTGCTGTACTGCGTTGCCCACACCGTCGTGCTCCAGCTGCTCGATCCTTGCCGTGGTGCGGCTGTCCTGCCAGCTGATGATCGGTGCCAGCGGCCGCCCGGTGCCAGCCTCCCAGGCCAGACAGCTCTCTCCCTGATTGCTCAGACCGACGGCGACCACGCCTGCAGCTGCGGCGCCCGTATCCAGACAGCTCCGCAGATTTGCCATTACGCGTGTCGGGTCCTGCTCGATCCAGTCCGGTTGCGGGTGGCTGGCCGGGTTGGGTCGCGAGTGAACGATATCCAGCTGACCGCGCTCGTCGACGACCACGGCGCGCGTGCTGGTCGTTCCCTGATCGATGGCGAGAATCGTCATCACCTTTTGCTCGCCTGTGCGCCGGCGAGCTCATGATCGGGTAGTCGGCCACTAAGACAGGCGATGACCCGATCGGCGACCTGTCGACCTTCCTGCCAGCAGCCGCCAGCGCTTTTCGCAGAACGAAGGATGTTTCCAGCGGCAAAGTAATGCGGATCGCTGCAGCGCAGATACCGATCGATCCGGGCGCCCTTAGTCACGTGATCGATATCGATGTGGCTGTCCTTCAACAGGCTGATTTCAGGTCTGAAGCGGCCACTGATAATGATGCCATCGCAGCTCAGTCGTCGTGTCTCGCCATTCGTGTCGCGAACGACAACGCCGCCCACACGCTCACGCCCCTCGATGGCCTCGACGTGCGTGCCTGTCATGATCGGCATGCCGAGCAGTTTCGGCAAGAGTGCGCAAGCGCGCGGCGCGACGATGCGTGTTTCGGATTCGATCATGGCGATCGGGCGGATACCGAGATGGCGGCAGGTGAGAATGGCGGAAAAGGACACCAGCTCCGAGCCGTAGATGACAGGGCGATTGAACGGTCTGAGGCCATCGAGATAGACCAGACCCTGTAGCGCACCGGTCGAGAGCACACCGGCCGTACGGAGCCCGCCGATCTGCCGCTCGACCCGGGTCGACTCGCGGATACCGGCGCACAGCACGACCCGCCTGGCGCGCCACGTGGTGAGACCCGCAGGCGAGGAGATCTGGAGCCTCGGCCCAGGCTGCAGTGACATGACCGAATGCCGCGAGAGAATCTCTACGCCCCGGGCTTCTGCCCGCCTCACCAGTCGTGTCGCATAGGCCGGCCCGCGCAGTAGTCGACCAGCTTCGCGCATGCCGAACGGATAGTGCCCGCAGTGCCGGGGCGTGCCACCCGCCGTCGGTTCGCGCTCGAGCAGCACGACCCTGCCGATGTCGGCTTCCGCCAGCCGCGTCGCCGCCGCCAGTCCTGCCGGTCCACCGCCGACCACGAGCACCTCGGCCGATTCTTCAGTCACCCTGCTGATCGCTGCTGCTGCTGCTGCTGCTGCTGCTGCTAACTGTCGTCTCACCCATCGGTGTCGCGAAGCGATCCCGGGACATCTCCGCCAACGCGGCCGAGCAGTAGAAGCCCTGGCAGCGGCCCATGGTGACGCGGGTACGACGCTTCAGTCCAGCGAGCGTATTCGGTGCCAGTGGACCGTCCAGCACCTGTTCGATCTCGCGCCGTGTGACCGATTCACAATGACAGACGATGCCCGCGTTGCCTTGGCGCTGCCAGTCTCGTTCGGCCCATTCGCTGATGTTCGCGACCTTGGGTACATGAGTTTCCGGAGCGCATTCGTGGCATGGCTCAGTTGCGTTTGCGTTTGCGCTTGCGCTTGCAGCTTCGGCTGCGGTCGGTTGTCCTGGTGCCGAGTGGTTCGCAGTCGACACGGGCCGGTCGAACGTCGAGACAAGCGCGGCGACGTGCTCGGCGATGCCGAGGGCTGCGCTCAATCCGGTTGAACGGATACCGCCCACGGTGACGTACCGTTGGTCTGCTTGCGCCGTGATGCGGTACTCGCTCGATTCGCTGGCCGGGCGCAAGCCAGCATAGCTTGCGGTGATGTCGTGTTCCTTCAACGCCGGCAGAATCTCCTCGCCACGCCGTTGCAAGCCGAGCAGTGTGTCGCTGTCCAGCGGTGCCCGCGAACGGTCGTCCTGTTCCTCCGCAGTCGGTCCGACCAGGAGGTTGCCATAAGCCGTTCGACAGACTACGACGCCTTTCGTCACCTCGTTCGGCACCGGCAGAAGGATGTGACCGGCAAGCACTGCCGCCGGCTTGTCATAGACAATGAACTGGCCCTTGCGAGGCTTGATCGTGAAGGCGCTGGTGCCCAGCAATCGCTTGTCGACGCGATCGCCGAACAGTCCGGCCGCATTGATGACGATGCTGGCCGACACGAATCCTGAAGACGTTTCGAGCTGCCAGCGTTGTCCGTCGAATGCACCACCCTTTACCTCACAGCCGAGGTCCAATCTTGCCCCATTGGCAACGGCTTGGTTCAGATACGCGTAGGGGGCCGACCAGGCATCGATCAAGGCTTCACCCGGGACGCGAATGCCGGCATGAACCGCGTCGGACAGCTGCGGCTCCTGCCGTCGTATCGCGTCCCGGTCGAGCAGGACGACATCGTCGACACCGTTCCGGCGTGCCTTGTCGATGAGGCTCGGCAAGCGCTCGGCTTCGGCCTCGTTCCAGGCCAGTACCAGAGCGCCGCAGGGCATGAACGGCAGACCGAGCGAGGCGTACACACCCAGGTAGGCGTCCCTGCCGCGGCGAATGCAGTCGGCTTCCAGCGTTTCCGGTGGTGCGTCGAATCCGGTATGCAAGATGGCACTGTTGCCCTTCGAGGCCCCGTCGAGAATGTCCAAAGCCTTCTCGAGAACGATGACCCGTGCGCCATCGAGCGAGAAGCGCCGGGCGAGCGCACAACCGACCACGCCCGCGCCGACGATGGCGACGTCGAAGCTGTCCGCCCTGTTCGGGCGGCGGAGCGAGTTCTCAGCTTGTGTCCCGATCGATTCTCGTGCCATGCGCCATTGTGCCGATCCCTGCGCTGAAGTGCAGCGCACTGATCGACACAGGGGTGATTCCGTCGCTGCATCGCTTGCCGATGCCCCTGGAAGATAAGCTGTCAAGGTGTTGACCTCGCGGTGCACTCAATGGTTAATGTGCAACGCGACAGCGATGAAGGGAGCGCATGCCAAACGTCATTCGAAGTTATGTGAAGACGATCGACAAGTTTTCCGACTATGTCGGTCTGGTGGCCATGTACTTGATCTTCCTGATGGTCGCCGTCCTGCTGCTCGATGCAGTCACCCGCAACGTGATCGACATTCCGCTGCACTGGTGTGTCGAATTCGCGCAGTTCACACTCGCAGCCTATTACTTCATGGGCGGCGCGCTGACGCTGAAGAACGATCAGCACGTGCGCATGGACCTCTTCTACGAAAAGCTCTCGGTTCGCGGCAAGGCCTGGCTCGATCTCGTGACCAGCGCGTGCCTGCTTTTCTACCTCGTCGTCCTGTTGCTCGGCTCAGTCTCGAGCCTCGGCTATGCGATCGAGACCGGCGAGCGACGCTTTTCCATGTGGAACCCGTCGATGATCCCGATCAAGGTGTTGATGGTCAGCTGCGTCGTGTTGATGGTGTTGCAGGCCATCTCGATCATCTTGAAGCAGGTTGCGATTCTCAGGGGCGAGCCGTTCGAGCCGCCCGCCTCGTCAACGCTGACCGTTATCGTCGAGACGAGCACCCGACGGGCGGCTGAGCCGACATGAGCTACGAACTCATCGCCATCCTGATGTTCGCATCGATGATGGTGCTGCTCACCACCGGGCAGCGGGTATTTGCCGCCATCGGCTTCGTTGCTGCCGGCGCCGCTCTGCTCCTCTACGGCCAGGGTGCCGTCGAGATGCCGTTCAATGCGGCGTTCAAGCTGTTCAACTGGTTTCCGATGCTGACCCTGCCCCTGTTCATCTATATGGGGTATGTGCTGTCGGAAGCCGGTATCGCGGAAGACCTTTATCGCATGCTGCACGTGTGGTTCGGGCGCGTGCGCGGTGGGCTCGCGATCGGCACCATCCTGTTGATGGTCATCATCTCGGCCATGAACGGGCTTTCGGTCGCCGGCATGGCCATCGGCGCGACTATCGCGCTTCCCGAGATGCTACGACGTGGTTATGACAAGGTCCTCATCACCGGGGTGGTGCAGGGTGGCTCGTCGCTTGGCATCCTCGTGCCACCGAGTGTCGTGCTGGTGCTTTACGGCATGATCGCCCGGCAACCGGTAAGCCAACTCTGGCTCGCAGGAGTCGTGCCTGGCTTGCTGATGGCGGCCATGTTCATCATCTATGTTGTCGTGCGCTGTCGTCTGAACCCGTCGCTTGCGCCCATCGTCTCGGAGGACGAGCTCGACATGCCGCTTGGCGAGAAGCTGAAACTCCTCCGCGCCGGCATCATCCCCTTCCTGATCTTCTTTCTGATGACCGGACTCTTCGTCATGGGCATCACGAGTCTCGTCGAGAGTTCTGCCGTCGGTGCCACCTCGGCGACGCTTGCCGCTGCCCTCAAAGGACGACTGAGCCGATCGATGTTGCACGAGACGGCAAAAAAGACGCTCGGTATCTCTTGCATGTTCCTGTGGCTGATACTGGCAGCGCTCGCCTTCGGCTCGGTGTTCGACGGGCTTGGAGCGGTGCGCGCGCTCGAGTCGCTCTTCATCACCCGCTGGGACCTCTCCCCGTGGGAAGTGATCATCATGATGCAGATCAGCTTCATCGTCATGGGCATGTTCCTCGACGACACTGCCATGCTGGTCATCGTCGCGCCGCTGTATGTGCCGCTGGTCAAGATCCTCGGATTCGACCTGGTCTGGTTCGGCATTCTCTACACGATGACCTGTCAGATCGCGTACATCACACCGCCGTTCGGCTACAACCTGTTCCTGATGCGCGCGATGGCGCCGAAGGAAATCGGCCTGGTCGATATCTATCGCTCCATCTGGCCCTTCGTCCTGATGATGGCCATGACCATCGCGCTGGTCATGATCTTTCCGCAGCTGGCGCTGTGGCTACCTCATACGGTTCGCGGCAATTGATCGGCCCGCGTACGATTACAAACGGTCTCTGGACCGTATCGCCGATCGCACATAGGAGATGCACATGACCGAAGAGAGCAAGACGCCCGTGCCCGATACGCGCACTGCGTCTGAACGAATCCTGGACAGTCGTCGTCGTTTCATCGGCAAGGGTATCGCCGGGGCGGCAGCGGCGGGCACCGTCATGCACGCCCCCGCAGTCATCGCGCAGAGTGCACCGATCAAGTGGCGCTTGCAGACCTATTCCGGCGCACCGCTCGGCGCGCACGTCATCAAGCCGCAGATCGAAGCCTTCAATGCAGCGGCCAATGGCGAGATGGAAATCGAGTTGTATTATGCCGATCAGCTGGTACCCACCGCCGAGCTGTTCCGCTCGCTGCAGAACGGCACCATCGACGCGGTTCAATCGGATGACGCGACCATGGCATCCCCGGTCGACATCTCCGTGTTCGGCGGCTACTTCCCGTTCAGCACGCGCTACAGCCTCGATCTGCCGGCGCTGTTCGCGTACTACGGCCTGAACGAGATCTGGGAGGAAGCCTACGGCGAAGTGGAGGGGGTCAAGTGGCTCTCCGCCGGTGCCTGGGACCCCTTGCACATCTTCAGCAAGGACCCGATCAAGTCGCTTGCCGACATGAAGGGCAAGCGGGTGTTCGGCGTACCGACGGCGGGCAAGTTCCTGTCGCGCTATGGCCTCGTGCCGGTCACCGTACCCTGGGACGATGTCGAAGTCGCCCTGCAGACAGGCGAGCTCGACGGAGTTGCCTGGTGTGGCTTCACCGAAGCTTACGAAGTCGGTTGGGCGGACGTCTGCAACTACGCGCTGACCAATAGCATGACCGGTGCCTGGTGCGGGTCATACTTTGCGAACGAGGAGAGCTGGGCCAAGGTCCCGCCCCATCTTCAGCAGCTGTTCATGTCCACGATCGATCAGTCGCACTACTACCGCCAGGTCTGGTACTGGGGTGGTGAAGCGAAACTGCGGGTCGAGGGCGAGAAGATGGAGCTGACCTCCCTGCCGCCGGAAGAGTGGGCGCAGGTCGTCGCCGACTCGAGTGAATTCTGGGACGAAATTGCCGCCTCGAGCGATCGTGCCGGCCGGGTCGTGCAGACCTTCAAGGACTACGCTGCCGTGATGGAGAAAGCGGGGTATCCGTACCGCTGAGTTTTCCGTCTGCGCCGGTCGACGGGGACCGGCGCAGGCTATTCGTGTCGGCAGTGGCGAACTGGCGCAACGTCTCTACAAACGCCTGATTTTTGACTGGCAGGTATCGCACAGTGCCTTGTCGCGAGTTCACATCGGTACTTCCGCTGCGAGTTCAATCTAAATGGAGTGAGTCCATCGCAACTGTAGACGCCCGCCTTTCGATGGGGGTCAGGGGTCCTTCGAGTGCGTTCAATCACGGGTTGTAACATGGGTGATTCGGATGACGATATACCTGCGATTCCCCTCCCGGTATTCCGTAGCACGCTGGCCAAATCGCATGGTCGGCCGCATCTTTCTATCACCTGAACGCCTTGCGGTGCGTCAACTCTGATCGGAGGCGGCGAGTCGAACTGCGGTTCGAAGGCGAGAAGACGGAACTGACGTTCCTGCCGCCGGAAGCGCGGGAGCAGGTCGTCGCCGACTTGAGCGAATTCTGGGGCGAGCTTGCCGCCTTGAGCGACCGTGCCGGTTTGGTCGCGCAGACTTGCATGGACTACGCGGCCGTTATAGAGAAAGCGGGGTATCAGTACCGCGAAGGTTTCGTCTGCGCCGGTCGATGGGGGCCAGTGCAGGCGTCCGCGCGCAATCGTTGCCGAGCGCCATACGTTCCCTTTTTTGTGATGCGTCTCACAAGACGCCCGCGAAAGCGCCGCAGCCGGGGCGCACCAAATCGGGAAACGACAGCATGAACCACACTATTGGCAGGATGAGTACCCTGCTGCTCCGGGGAACCGGCGCGCCCTTCGATCGCGATCGCGCGGCACTCTGGTTGCGCATCGGGCTGGGGCTGGTCTTCGTGATCGGCGGCTGGAGCAAACTGGGGCAGCTGTTCGCCGCCGATGGCGGCATCGCGATGGTCAGCAGCTACATGGGCCCCGGCGGCTACGTCAACACCTTCTTCACGGACTACCTGTTTCGCGGTACGCTGGCGGGCTTGATCAGCCCGTGGCAGTTCCTGGCGGCACTGTCGGCCTTCGAGCTCGCCAGCGGTCTGGCGCTGCTGGCGGGTTTCCTGGTGAGGCCGTTCGCACTGGTGTACGGGTTCCTGCTCTGGACGTTCGTGTTCTCGCTGCCGGTGGTGACGACGCCCGGGGTAGTCGCCGCGGTGGACACCTACACTTCTCCGGCGCTACTGGTACAGGCCCGAGATGTCTGCCTCTCGGGACTGATGTTCGTGCTGTTCAACCTCGGGCCCGGTCGACCGGCCGTGGACCGGCCGCTGCCGCCAGAGCTAGGGTCCGGCGACTGGAACTCGCTGGGGTTGCTTGCCCGGCTCTCGCTCGCATTGCCGCTCCTGGTCGGCGGATTCTTCGTCGGGTTCGACAGCATTCAGGACTTCTCGACCTACGCGCCGGTGCTGATCGTCCTTGGCGTGTTGCTGGTTGCGGGCGTTGGCGTGCGTCAGAGTGCGATCGTGGTCGCCGTCGTCATGCTGTGGTACGCCCTCGGCAAGTTCTCGTCGGACAAGTCTCTGATCGCGAACCTGAACGGCTTCAAGCGCGAGTTTGCACTGACGGCCGTGGCGCTGTTGCTCGCACGCTTCGGTGGTGGCTCGCGGTTCGTCTGGCACCTGCCGCGGATGGGCGCTCGCGCCGCCAGCGGCGGCGTTCCGGGTGGCTCAACGGGTGGTGGTGTTCGTCGTGCCGGTGCGCGTCAAGCAGACGATGCCGAGGTAACGCTGACCCCGCAATAAGTTCACCAGTAGAATCGGCAGCGGCGGTACGCCGGGCATCGGTCCTGGCCACCATCGAACACATCGCCGGCCAAGTCCGCAATATCAGGCGATCCCGATCGGTACGACGGTGTGGTTCGTGACGTATGATCAAGGAAGATCTCACCTGATTTATCGCGACCGTGTCGAATCGTGTTTGCGCCGGCACAGCATGGTTCCGGTCGGACGCTGTGGACGCGACGGCGCAGTCTGTGGGGCAGCTTTCTCATGTTTCACCATGACTTGTCGGTGACATCGCCGGCGACACTGCATACGAGAAGCACTTTCAGACCACGAGGGAGCGGTTCGGCACTGTTGATGTGGCGTTGTTACCGATCGGTCGATACAAGCCGAGAACGCTCCATCGCTCGGTTCACACGGATCCAGTCGACGCCGTACACGCACACGATGACCTGCAAGCCAGCTACGCGATCGCCATCCATCATGGGACGTTTCGGCTTTCCGCGGAGTCGTTCGAGGAGCCTGTCGACGAGCTGAGTGATCACTTGGCGTCGCAGAGCAGATCGCCCGCCGAATTTCTGTTCGGCACCGAAGGGGTGACACTGCTGTTCGACACTACCGACGACGGCACTATCGACCTGAATAACGCGCCGACGCTGGAAACGGTCTTGAGGATGCCTTGACCAGGTCATGCCGAATTCAGATGGGCAGGCCGATCACGCTGGGCGGCGCCGATCACCGCGCCCAGAAGCAGAAGCAGGGCCGACGCCGCCAGACCGCTGGTGAGTCCATTCGTCCGATCGTTGATCGCGCCGGCTACGATCGGTCCTAGCATTTGACCGATCCCGAACCCGGCGGTGAGCGTTCCTATCGAACGTCCCCAGTCGGTACGCTGGACGTTCCGCCGCACGAACGCCGTGGTGGAGGCCACGACCGCGAAAAAGGCACCGCCGAACAGCACGGCCGAGGCGAACAGAATGACGGCACTGTCGAGTACGACCGGCAGCGCCGCGCCGAGCGCAGTCACGGTGCACAACAACGCGAACGCGTGTCCGTGACGAAGGTGTTCAAGCACACCGGCCCACACCCAGGGCGAACCCGTTGCCGCACCGCCGATCACAATCCAGAAAAACGCCTGTTCGAGCACCGAGCCGCCGGCGTCGCGCACCCACGCAACCATGAAGGTCATGTAGGCGATATAACCGGCACCGAAAAGTCCGTAGCCGAGCAACAGCGGCGCCATGTACTGCGTCGACCTCGGGGCCGCCATGCTTGGCGTCGCCGGCGCGGCGCCGGCGTTCGTGCGCACTCCGTGGGCCAGCATGAGGACGAGCGGTGCTGACACGGCGGTAAGCGCACCCCAGGCCAGCGCCCAGGATCCGGGGCCCGCATGGTGGAGGACAGCAGGTACCACCAATCCCGACAGGGCGATGCCGACACCCGGTCCCGCGTAGTACAGCCCGAGCAGGAATCCGGACCTATTGGCGTCGTCTGCGGCCACACTGGCAGCAAGCACGCCGCCGGCAACGAATGCAAGACCGCCACCAAAGCCTGCGAGGACGCGCGCGAGGTTCAGCGGCACGGTGTCATGCAACAGAGCGCACAGGCCGAGTGACGCGACGCAGGCGGCCGCACCGGTCACCATTGTCCGTGCCGCGCCCAGGCGTACGATCGCGCGAGCTGCGAGCAGCGCACCTGCAAGGTAACCGAGCGCGTTGGTCGTGTTCATCCACCCGGCCTCGGCCCAGGACCAGCCGAGGTCCGCGCGCATGTCCGGAAGCACGAGAGCGTAAGCGAATCGCGCGATACCGAGCCCGACAGCTGGCGCGATCGCGAGGGTGAGTACTTGCACCATCGCATCGGATCGAGGCCTCTCGAGGTCAGGGTGGTGCATGTTGCCTATCTGAGTTCGATAATCGAACTCAAGCCTAACTCAGCTGAGTTCGGAAAACAAACTCTGCTAATCTGGTCACATGACCGAAACGGACAGAACCGGGCAGGATCCTGCCCGACAAGCTCATGTGCAGGTGCCGATCGATACCTGCGCTCTGGCCCGCGCCATTGGCGAGATCGGCGACGGCTGGATCCTCCTGATTCTGCGTGAGGTACTGTGCGGCGCGACGCGCTTCGACACCATGCAGGAGGAGCTCGGCATCTCGCGTGGTGTGCTTGCCGAGCGTCTGCGTCTTGCCGTCGAGCGCGAACTGCTCACCCGCCGTCCGGTCAAGGAGCCAGGACAGCGCACGCACCACACCTACGAGCTGACGAACAAGGGCCGCGCTCTGCTGCCGGCGCTCGTCGCGCTGCGCAGCTGGTCAGACGCCTGGCTTGCCGGTACCCCCTCGAAGCTGCGAATGCGCACCCGTGATGGTCGGGACGTTCGCCTTCGCCTCGTCGGTGATGACGGACAGGACGTGGATGCCGATGAAATCATCGTCGTGGCGGCAACGACATAGAGCAGAGACCAGTCGATGGTGCAGCCGGTTGCAATGACGCGGACGAGCGTGCCATATGACGCGGGAAGACCGACGTCGTCCAGTGTCAGAACGGCCGCCACCTGCAGCGGATCGTAGCCGCTCTTGTCACCGACGAGGTGGCCGGCGAGGGAAAGGCAGTCGACGTCGTAGGGGGCATTGGCCGCAGAGACTGCCAGTAGTGACGCCGGCTCGGTCGACGCGTTGAATCTCGACCCGGTCGACCGAGCGGGCAACCGTGTGGTGTCCACCACCGGTGATGAAGGCGTCGAGCAACAGATTCGTACCATGTCCCCAGGCTTACGTGTTGTTGCCGACGGAGTAACTGCTCGGTACAGCGGCAATTTCACGCGTCTCGACATCGGTCACCTCTCCGGCAACGATATCGAGACAAATCGGCGCGGGTGAGTGCGTGCAGATCATCGTCCGCGTCGATGCAGGGGCGGACGGCGCTGGCACGCAAGACGACAGGTCTCCACTTGCCCTCTCGCCGAGCTATTCCGAAACCTTCTGGTGGAAGTAGTAGCAGAGGCCGTCGGGAGCGACCACGAAGAAGACGCAAAGCGCCTGTCCGTCACGGCTTTCCTCCCGTATGTCGCCAACGGCCACACCCTGCGACTCGAGCTCTGCCCTGACGACCTGAACGTCGGCGACCAGGATTGCTGCACCGTCCTCGCTGGCATCACCACCGGTGATGGAGAACCCTATTCTCACGCCGTCTCTTTCGAGGATGACCGTCGGGTATGGATCGTCCCTGCGCTCGACTTCGAGCATGCCGAAGGCGTTTGCATACCACTCGGCAGCGACGTCGAGATTCTTGACGGGCAGGGCCAGCACATCCTGCTGATAGGGATAGGCGCCCAGGAACAGCTTGTCATCCATCGTTCGCTTCCTCAACGTTCAACTCAACCGTAGCCTGGCGACTTCTTTGCGCCTGTCGAGTCACTGGCTGTCGGCGTTGCAAGCCGGAGTGTACCCGGCCGATGCAACCCGGCTCAGGCGGTTTGATTCCGCGTCATGTGCTGGAATTCGGACGACAGCGGCCGAGAGGCCTACTATCCCGCCATGAAGCCTTCCCGCCCTCTGTTCGGCATGACACTCGTCATGGCCGCGCTCCTCGTGTTCGCGCTTCAGGATGCGATGATCAAGGGCTTGACCGCACGCTACCCGGTCATCGAACTGCTGAGTCTGCGCATTCTTCTCGTGCTGGTTTTCGTCGGGGTGGCCGCTGCGCTGACCACTGGCAGGCGCGCCTTCGTCACGCGACATTGGCGGCCGATGTGCCTGCGGGGCCTGCTCGCCTTCACGGCCTTCTACCTCTACTACGTTGCACTGAGCTATCTGCCGCTCGCCGATGCGGCGACCGTCCTGATGAGCGCCCCTCTCTTTGTCACCCTGCTGTCGGTGCCCTTGCTGGGCGAGCGCGTCGGTTTTGCACGCTGGCTGGCGGTGTCGATCGGGTTCCTGGCGGTCGTGTACATGCTCGACCCGGGTGCGGAGCTCTTCACACTGATGGCGGCGCTGCCACTGCTCAGTGCCGTTTGCTATGCCTTGATGCCGATCATCACTCGCTCGATTCGAGAAGATGAGGGTTCGATCACCATCATCATCTACACCACGCTCAGCTACGCGATCGCTTGCGCCCTCTTCACGGCACTGGTGTTCCTGTTTCCAGCTACCGAGGACGCGCGAGGCGTCTGGGCCGCCCTGGCACAACCGTGGCAATGGCCGACCGTTGTCGACGGCTTGTCGATCGCGGCCACCAGCGTCCTGTTCACTGTCGGCCTTTACGCCATCACGCTGGCCTACCGCGTCGCCGACGTCAGCGTGCTTGCGCCATTCGAATACACCTATCTCATCTGGGCCGTCGCCATCGGTTACGTAGCCTTCGGCGAAGTGCCTGCATCGCGCACACTCATTGCCGGAAGCGTCATCGCCATCTGCGGCATCGTCATCGCCGTGCGCGAAAACGGCGCCCGCGCATCCGTACGCAAGCTGCGGATCATCAGGCGGCAATGATGTCGTGTTCAGCGGCCGTGCTTGTACGCTGAAGAAGCCGACGCTTGTATCTTGAAAAAGCTGAAGAGAGATCTGCCTGAACTGAACAAGAAATCCGGGCTGCTACGTGAGCGCAACGGGTGCTGCTGGCGATGCGCGAACAGGTGGTGTTGCCGACCCTGGTCCCGCATCTGGCCGGCCTGCCGTGTGGCTGCGGTGCGTTACCCTGACCGTTCGTCCCTTGCCGAAGCCGAACCGCCGTGAGCGAAGATGCCCTACCGCTATTGCCCCCGGCGCTGGACGCCGAGCGGCACGAATTCGTCGGCCGGGCGGGTGCGCAGAGCTTCTACTCGGCGGGGGAGGGTGCGCCGTTGTTGCTGTTCCACAGCATCAATGCCGCGGGTTCGGCGTTCGAGATGCGTCCCGTGTTCGAGCATTACCGGCGCACGCGTCGCGTGTTCGCACCCGACTTGCCGGGCTACGGATTCTCCGACCGCTCGGCGCGCGACTACACACCGCGCCTGTGCACCGATGCCGTGCACGACATGCTCGACCAGATTCCTGCCGCCGAGCCGGTGGATGCGATGGCTTTGTCGCTGACGTCGGAGTTTCTCGCCCGTGCGGCCAGCGAACGGCCTGAGCGCTTCCGCAGCCTGACGTTCATCACCCCGACCGGGTTCAACCGCGGCTCCCACAGGCTGCGCGCTCCCGAGGGCGAGACGCGCGAGGTCCGGGGGTTGTACAAGGTGCTGACCTTGCCGTTGTGGCGACGCGGGCTGTACCGTGCGTTGACGAGGCCCGGTGTCATCAGGTATTTCCTGAAGCGCACGTCGGGCTCCGATCACTTCGACGAAGCGTTGGCGGCCTACGACGATGTGACGACCAGGCAGCCCGGTGCGGAACACGTCGTCTACGCGTTCCTGTCCGCCCGGTTGTTCAGCAAGGACATTCGCGATGTCTACGAACAGCTCGAGATGCCGGTCTGGATGCCGCACGCCACACGGGGCGACTTCAAAGACTTCAGCGGCGCAGACTGGGCGCGCGAGGCGGACAACTGGACGGTGCAGCCGATCGAGGGCGGAGCGTTGCCCCACTTCGAGGTTCCGGAAGCGTTCTTCACGGCGGCGGATGCGTTTTTGAAAGGTCTTGATTAAACGGTGACATTCTTTCTCCTTCGTGCGATCGGATGCCGACGAAAAGGAGAACGAGATGCTGCGAACTGTGGACGAACGCAAGGGAGTGCGCAGCACCTCGGGATCGCGGTCGTGGCACAGTAGACGGAGATGACAAGGCGGAGCGGCGCAATTAGCAGCGGCTCAACGACGCAGCGTAGTCAGTGCTGGATCGCGCGTTACCGAATAACACATGGAAGAACCCACCGACGAAGCGCGAGACAGGCCGGCACCTGGGGTCAATACGAGCGAGCGAAGACTCATTGCCGTCTTGATGCCGGCCTTTTCCATCGCATGCCCGAACCGCAGAATCGTTGCTTGATAAGCGTCTTGCAGGCCGTCTCCGTCACGCCTGAACCAACGGGCTGTTTCCTTGCAGACTGATGTCAGGGAGCTACCGTTTTCAGCCAGCGCGCCGAGTGGAGATTCCCAAGGAAGGGACATCCAGCACGAGGAAGCTAGGTATCCCAGTGGTGATGGATCGTATTGTCGGGACCAGTATGCACTTGGCACTGTACGAGCTCTTCGATCCGGAGTTCACCGCCTGCTTCAATTTCGGTGTGCTGTACTCCCAGCTCTCCTCTTTCACCGCCGCGATGGCTCCCACGCACTGCGCCACGTTCTGCACAGCCGCCTTGCTGATGCGCCGCCCATGGTTCTCGGCCAGGTCCGACACGAAGCCATTGGCATTGAACCGGGCGTACTTGTTGGACAGCATCTTCGCGAATCGTGGGGTGGCGCGATTGACCATCCGAGCGGCCGCATCGAGCGGCACGTAGATCTTGCCACCTCGGCTGGTCTGGTAGACGTTGCGCTCCACGTTTACCTCACCATAGGGTGTCTGATAGTTCTTGGGGTGTCGGGCACGTACCGTCCATTCGGTATCACCCGTCATGATCGGTGAGCCATCGGTATCAAAACGCGAGAGGGTAAGGGCGGTCAATTCACAGCCAGCCTCGTTGAGTCCGCTCAGAATCCGTTCTTTGGCTTCCAGAAGTGATCCGGACGTATCCACCGTCCAGCGAGCCGAGGGTGTGTCGCGTGGTAATCCGACTACGTGGGGCGCCCGGCTGACAAGTTGTCAGCGGCAGCGTGAGATAGAGGTTGTCGTGCCAGAAGAACCATTTCAACCGCTCGCGCACATGAAGGATCTCCTCGCGAGACACGCGGGCGAGAGGCTCGGGCAGTCCCCTCGCGATCTGACGTAGCGCGGTCAGACGCAACGTGACATGGAACCATTCGAGCACGCGTTCGGCCTGGGCACTGAGGTAGCGAACCGTGTTGCCCCCACCGGAGAGAAATATCTCCGGTTGGTTCATCTGAAAAACCTACAACGGCATCAACTCGAACAGCCGTCGCCTGGGCTACGAGTCGTGCTTGTGCACGTGCGCAAAGCACTTCGCTGAGCCGTCGAAGCGGATGCTCTTGCCGGCGATAGACTTCAAAGTAACTGTCGATGCGCACCTTGTGCTCGAGGCCGCAGACGTAGGCGGCTAAGTTTCCAAGCCTCGAACGACAGGGCGAACGGTACGTTGTCGCTCATGTCGCGCGGGCAGCGAGTTCTTGCAGCGCGTCATCACCACCTTCCACGCCGTCGAGGAGCTGCGCGTCTAGGGTCTTGCCGTCCGGACCATGCAGCACCGAGATGTCTCCCGTCGACTCAAGCACGACCACATGCACTTCGGACAGCTCGATGACGTTCGCCTCGCGAAGCTTGCTGCGGACGTCGTCGTGAGTCACCCGTACACGTTGGAGCGTCTCGTCGAGCATTCGCTTGCCGACCATCAGCACGACCGGTGTGTTGTCGACGAGAGCGGAAGCTCCGGCATCTGCCCGTGCCCGGGCGATCAGCCGCTGCGAGAACAGCAGTGCGGCGACACCGATCACGCCATCGAGCAGCGACACGGAGTCGGAGAGCAGCGTGCTGGCGACAATGCTGCCGACGGCGACCGTCACGGCGAAGTCGAAACTCGACATCTTCGACAGGCTTCGCAGCCCGTTCAGACGGATGAGCGCGATGACCGCCGCGAGAACGCCGACCGCACTCACTGCGATCTGCAAGGCGCCACCCCATGAAGTTGTAAGCCAGTCCATATCTTCAGAATCTCGAGTTGTAGATGGTCCATGAATTTGTTCAGACTTGTCGCCCGGTGAGCAAGCACGCAGCCGCTTTCAAGAGAGGAGACGGCTCAATTTCCGGACACGCCGATCCAAGGGCCACCCTGCTCTACGACCGAATGGCACTCGGATAGTGACTTCTCTATAACCCGGGGCAGAGGCGCGCTCGCGCACCAGATCTGACAGCTGAGGAATCGATGACTCAGGCAGGCACAACCGGTCGTGCAGAAAGTCCCAGAATGAGATTTCCAGTTTGCGGCAGGTCTTTTTCAGGCTGATGAAGGTGTCTCGACATCGCCGGAACGCCTTCAGATCCGCGTAGAGCTCCCAGATCTGCTCACGCACACGCGCGATGTCCTGCCGGTGCGACTCATTGAAGGGCAGCGTCTGGTGCACCAGGCGCTCGGCATGTATCCAGCACAATGCGTGCAGCAGGACGTCGAACTGGCCGGCATCGTCGCTCACGATCACCAGCTCGTGACAGAAGCCGTGCTTCATCACACTACCGAGCAACGCTCCTTCGGTGGCGATGCGGATGTGTCGCGCGCCGGTGATGTGAACCGAGTGCAGGAACTCTTTCCAGGCAACTTGATTCTCGAACCCCTCGCCCAGCCGCACGCGCAGCTCGACCATCGGTACCGCCGGCAGTTTCTGCCGCTCCATGTACCCGAGCGCATCGACGCTCAGACAGTAGTCCTGATGCCCCGCTCGCAGGATATCCAGAAAGTTCTGACGGCTCTTCGACTCGGTGCTCTTGAACCAGGCGAAGCACTCATTGCCGATGTGGGTGACATAGCCGTTGTTGCCCTGGTGTCGGGCGCCGCTGTCATCCACCGTCATATAGCTCGACGACTGCAAGCCGGCTTGTAGCAGCGCGTCCTTCTCTTCGTGCAGCGCCTCATGCCCGTGCGACAGAATCCACTCGATCTGGCCTGCCGAGATATCCAGGCCGTACTCGCGCAGTTGTTCCAGCAGCAGCGGCTGGGTTGTCTGACAGTGATGGGACTGGTACAGAATGAAGCGCACCAGATCGGGACCAAAATGGCGGCCACCGAGTGCCACGGGAAGCTCGGCCTTGAGGGTCTCGCCCTGAGGCGTCACCCAGCGTTCGAGCCGATAGCGGGTGTTGTGGGGGCTGATGAGCAGATCCTTGACCACGAAATCGCGATAGCCCTTGAATCGTGAGCCCGGTGGAATCTCGGTGTTCGGTGCGATATTCACGTCCTGGTGGATCGTCGATCGAGCGGGTTTGGATTTCTTCTCCGACCCTGCCCGTTGCTTCGGCTTCTTCCCCGTATCACCCGATTTCTTGCCGCTCCCACCATCCATCCCGCTGGGTTTGAAGTCCGGACGCTTCTTCTCCCCCTTCAGTACATTGATATCGTCCTTCAGCCCCGCAACAGTTTCCTCAAGCGACGCAACGCGCGTGGCGTACTGCGCCAGCAAGCCCAGCAGAGCCTTGACCAGCGGCGACTGTTCCTCCTCCGGGATTTCGGGCAGTGGGGGCAACTTCTTCATGTACTGACTGAAGCACATTCTTCAGAAAACGCCAGTCCGAATGCCCCGGGTTATTGAGAAGTTACTACGGCATGTTTGACAGGGCTGAAGCGCCTCAGTATTTTCCGCCGAGCGACGAACCATTTACCGGACTCGAAAGCTCGTGAACGCCCCTGCGCGGAATCCGGTCAGCAGTAATGCAAGTCCGAACAGTACTGCCAGCAGTGGATCGTATCGTCTCGTACCCATCGCCACCGAGCAACCGCCGCCGCCACTCGCGGAGCGGCCGTTGTCGCCCCCGCTCGCACCGCTCCCTGCATCGCCGCCTGTCGCCACCCCGTCCAAATCCGACACCGGCGCCGTCCCATCGAAGAACGTGGCGGCGCGTGCCCATACCCGTTCGCTGACTTCGATTCCCATCTGGCGGCCGGGAATGTCGTCGACCGGTGGATGGATGCCGCCCCAGATGCGCGACAGGCTGGTCTGATCGGAGGCGTCCCGATAGGTTGCCCATTGCAATTCGACGTCGACACTTGGCCCTTCCTCGAACACCAGGAAGTCATTCCTGTTGGCTGTAAAGGTGGCCAGGCCGCCGGGAAAGAACGGATCGCCGGTCAGTCGTGTCAGAATTTCGGCTGCAGCACGTGAGAATGTCGAATGGCCGGACACGTAGCCTGCGAACGGTGGTGTCACGAAGGTCGGTCGCTGATAAGGCCACCAGTCTTCCATCAGTATCCAGCCGACGCCTGCCACATCGGTATCCGGATTGCCGATGAAGTCGGGGCCACGCCAGGCGAGGACCTTGATCTTGCCGACGTTCACACCGCCGTTGCCTGCCAGCGGGTCGCCGCTCTGCACGACTTCTATTCGATCGACTTCGAGCGGCACGCCCTGGACGGAGTAACGGGCCGCGCCGGCATCGGAACTCTGGCCTTGTTCGGCCATGTAGCGAAGCGCTGAAACCGGTCGAACATAATCGTAGCCACCTTTGGCGCTCCAGGCGGCTATCGCGCTGTCGTGCATGGCAGCTCCCAACAGGAAGTAGGCCTTGATGTCCATTTCGAGGGTATCCAGGAGTGCGCCTGTGCCCATGAAACGGCGCTCGAATTCCTCGTGATCACTGACTGTTTCGTTGTAGAGACGGAACCAGTGACCGGGTGGTGTCTCGCTGTCCGGTCCGTCGGCCCAGAACTCCGCCAGTACGCGGGTGTAGTCGCCGCGTGGCACTCGGTTCTCGGCATAGGGCTGTCCGGTGGCCGGGTTGCGGGCGTGCCCGGCGCTGCGGTCGCCACCGGCGAGTCGGTCGTAGTATTCGAGGATGCCGTCCGGGGTGTTTGGCAACTCGTTCGCGTTGCCGAGGGCGGCTGGGGAAATGTCCCAGACCGCGCCGTCTTCAGGATCGAGGTGGCGTGACCACAAGGCCACCAGCGCGTGTCCGTGCAGATAGGCTGTGTTCCTGCCGGGGTCGTCGCCAAGCAGGGCGGGTGGCCCGGGATCGAGGTAGACCGGCAGCTGCTCTCCATCGCGCTCGACCATCGTGATGTCATCGGCTGTCAGCGCAAAGGGCTCGACCGCGCTCCACTCGGCGCCGAGAAAGAGCGGAATGCCGGTGCTGTTGCCCGACTGATCGATGAAGATATCCAGTTGCAGGGGCTGCCAGCGATTGGGATTCGCGAGTCCCGGATTGCCGCTCATGGTCGGGTCGAGCGGGGCATTGACCGATTCGTAGCGGCGGTTGGCGTAATCGGCGGCCTCGTTCGAGCCGTCACTCTGACCGTGCTTGATGATGCAGTCGGCGATCGCGTTGCCGAGTTCGGCGGGCCCAGGCTCTTCGTCCAGGTTGGTCGATTCGTTGGCGGCGTCGTATCCGAGGGCTACGAACAGTTCGTCCGTGCGCTGGAAAACGTCGATGCGCCCGGGTGACTCTGCAAAGCGCTGCCGTAGCAGTCGATACATCGCATGGCTTATGGCCGTCTCTCGAAGCTGCTGACGCGTGGAGTCTGGCACGGCGTCGCGCACGGCGGCACGTTGCGTGTCAGTGAAGGCGCAGCCTGTGCCGTTCCTCTGGGTTCGGCCGAGAAACAACGGAATGGCTACATCGTCGTATGTCGCCCAGGCGTCGTACATGGCTGCCGACGTGTGGAAGAGGTTTCTTGCATGCACGGTGGGTCGGGCGAAGTCGCGCCGAATGGCGAACAGCAGCAGCTCGTTCCATTGGCGGGCGACTGAGTGCGTCGCCGCAGACTCACCGTCGACACCGTTTACGCCAGCCTCGTCGGTCTCATCGGCTAGCGCTGCCGGCTGAACGATGAGCACCCACACCAGGCTGAGAACCGTCAATGATTCGAGGCGCCAGTGACTTGCGCCGTCAGTGAGCTTGTTCGCAACTTTGGGCAACCCGGCCACGGATGCCGGTGCTCTCCCGCATCTGTGGCCGAGTTTGTGCAATATCATTCGCATTTCTATATCGTAACCTTATGCCTGATCCGAGAGAAACGTCGACTGTGTTGATGCAACGTGTCTGCCTGTCCTCGATCGTCCTTCTGCTCCTCGCCGGCTGCGGTGGCAGCAGCGGCGACAGCGAGGGGCCAACGATCCTGTCGGATGCCACGTCCGGCTCAGACCCGTTGCCTGAATCGGAAACGCCCACCGGTGAGTTGCCACCGACAGTGGAAAATTCGAATGAAGCACTGGCTGCCGACGCCGCTTCGGTCACCTATTCGGTAACGCTTGCAAGCCTGTGGCTGGTCGACGACTACCCGCAAGGCTTTCCCGATGACGCGCACTTGTCGCACATCGGCGGCGCCACCCACAATGCGGCTGTGTCTTTCTGGGAACCCGGTACCGTGCTCAGCCGCGGCATGGAAGACATGGCCGAGACCGGACGTATCGAGATATTGCTTGCTGACGAGGTTGCTCCCGCCATCGAGAACGGCACGGCCGATTCGAGCATCGCTTTCCGTGAGTACGTCTATTCGAGTACCGACGCCCTTGCGCGTGGAGTCGATAACAAGCTGACCTTCGAGCTCGAGATGAAACGTGCGTGGCCGCGCGTCACGTTGGTGACGATGCTCGGCCCGAGTCCCGACTGGTTTGTCGGTATCGACGGACTCGCCTTGTACAGCGAAGGTGCCTGGCAGACCGAAATGAGCGTGGACCTTCCGCTCCTGGACGGCGGCAGCAAGTCCGGCGCCGAACCGTTCATGGGTGGGCCCGATATCATTCCGCCGCTGCCGGTTTCGTTTGCGGCCTATGACCCTGCAAGCGGTACTTACCAGCCGAGCGAAACGCCGCAAACCATAGCGCGCATTTCATTCGAGCGACTGCGCTGATCGCGGCGTCCACGTCACCCGAACCACCCATACAACCAACCGGCAACGCCTGCCACGGCAACCGCCAGCAACAACCCGATGACCGGTCTTTGCAGGCCAGGCGAGGGCGAGTCGGCACTGGCCGGCCAGGCCGTGAAGCCCGTAATCATGGCGCGGATGAGATTGCGTCGCGCCCAGAGCAGGTAGACGAACACCATCAGGATGTGAATCCCCACCAGGATCTGCAACAGCAGCGCATTCGTGTGGTGAATGTCGTATAGCCAATCGCTTGTCGCCGACGATACGTCGCCATAAAAGCGGCCTTCGACGAATTCGTCCTCGTCTGCGATGAACAGGCCGGTGCAGGCCTGTACACCGATAAGCGTCAACAGTGCAGCGACCGCCCAGCCACCGGAAGCATCGTGCCCGTCAGCGGGGTCAACCTTGCGCTTGAAGAGCAATTGGCCAAGATCACGAACGGCATCGAGCGGATTCGAGAACAGCGCAACCAGCCGTGCGTTGCGGCTGCCGATAATGCCCCAGCCAATTCGGAAGACCAGTAACGCAAGCACGATTTCGCCTGCGAAACGGTGCCAGTCGACGAAGAGATCGCCGGTACGACCGCTGTAGATGAGCACGGCGATGCTCGCCACAAGCGACCAGTGAAACAGCCGAACCCAGATATCCCAGATTCGGACCGACCGAAAGGGCCCTTTAGCCGACGAGTCAGCTGCCGGGTCGGAGTCGGCTGCCATTCGTCATCGCCCCCGATCGTCATCACATCCGAGGCCAGCGCCCCGCACGATTTACTTCTTTTCGGCCCGGAAGTCGTCGTGGCAGCCTTTGCAGGAACCGCCGACATCACCCATGGCGCCCTGCAGGGCATCGAGCCCGTTGCCAGCCACGGGGACCAGTGCCGCGACCGCGTCCTTGAGCGCCTGACTTTTCTCGTTGATGGCGGGGAAGGTTTCCCAGATGGCGGGGAGGGCGCGCGTTTCGGCGTTGCCATCGGTAGCATCGTCGGACCCTTGGGGCCAGAGGGTGCTTTGACCCAGATTCACGACAGCTGACAGATTGTTGGCAGCTTCGCTGGCAAGCTCCGCATCGTATTCGCGCTTTTCCTTCGCCATGTCGCCGAGGATGCCGCTGCTATGACTGTATAGCTGGAACATGGCCTGGCGTGCCTTGATGGCATCATCGTGTGGGCCATCAGCGGCGTGAACGGTGGCGGCAAGCAAGACGCTGCCAACGACGGCGGCGCTCAAAGTGCGTCGTGTTCTTTTGACCATGCGCGTTCTCCTTGCCTTCTTGTTGTCATCGCGGCTGAATACCGTCGAACGTCGTTGCGCGTGCCACGACGCTTGATGTCTTTTTATGTAAATACGTGACGGATGTCAAAACAGCTCTTTGATCCGTAACGCGCGAGCCGTTCAGCCGTTCAGCTTGCCGGCCGCCGCTGCCTCGAGTATCGCGGCGTAGTCCTTGACCGTCATCGGTACCGGATTGCCACCGGCCGACGGGTCCTCGACGGCCATGGCGGCGATGCGCTCGATGTCGGGTTCCCGCACGCCAAGGCCGCCGAGCGTTTGCGGAATGCCGAGATTCTCTCGGGTTTCCAGCACGTAGCGCATGAAGCCGTCGAAGCCGTCTTCCAGATCGAGCCAGCGAGCCAGCGCCTCGATCCGTTCCTCTATGGCAGGACGGTTCGCACGCAATACATACGGCGTGAACATCGCGTTGGTCAGGCCGTGATGGGTATCGTAGACGGCACCGATCGGGTGCGACAGGGCGTGGATGCCACCGAGGCCCTTCTGGAAGGCGACGGCGCCCATGCCGGCTGCCGCGAGCATCTGCGCACGCGCTTCGATGTCGGTGCCGTCGGCAAAGGCTCTGGGCAGGTATTCCTTGACGAGGCGCATGCCCTCGAGTGCGATGCCGGCCGATAGGGGATGGAAGGCGGGGGCACAGTAGGCTTCCAGGCAATGCACGAAGGCATCGAACCCGGTGCCGGCCGTCATCATGGCGGGCAGGCCGACGGTCAGTTCGGGATCCATGATGACGACCGACGGCATCATCTTCGGGTGGAAGATGATCTTCTTGACGTGCTCGGCTTCGTTGGTGATGACGCCGGCACGGCCAAGTTCCGAACCCGTGCCGGCCGTGGTCGGAACCGCGACGATCGGTGCGATGCCGGCAGGATCGGCTCGCGTCCACCAGTCACCGACATCTTCGAAGTCCCACATCGGTCGCGTCTGCCCGTGCATGAAGGCAATGACTTTCCCGGCGTCCAGCGCCGAGCCGCCGCCAAAGGCAATGACCCCGTCGTGCGAGCCTTTTTTCATGGCGTCGAGTCCGGCGCCGACGTTGCCATCGGTAGGGTTGACCTTGACGTCTTTGAACACCGCACCGCCGAGTCCGGCGTCGCCGAGGATCTTCATCGCCGCCTCCGTCATCGGCAAGGCAGCGACGCCCGGATCGGTCACCAGCAAGGGGTTCTCGATACCGGCTTCACGGCAGGCATCGGCCAGTTCCGCGATGCGTCCGGCGCCGAAGCGAACCGCCGTCGGGTAGGACCAGTTGGCGCTCGGGGAGGCGCCTGTCTTGCTCATGACGACTTTGCTCATGACAATCGGGTTCGCAGGTGAAAACTCTTCGGTCGCGTCAGCGCGTGATAGCCGAGTGCGGACAGGGT
>ENA-ORXM01000346-ORXM01000346.1-marine-metagenome-genome-assembly--contig:-NODE-346-length-87052-cov-59.066893_pt1 | contig 87052 bp, 66 predicted proteins | sample MGYA00237867_ERZ511480 | MGnify/ENA primary metagenome ERZ511480 (study PRJEB26309, sample SAMN06266103) | marine metagenome | isolation source: Algal blade | place: United Kingdom:Sidmouth, United...
CTGGTGCCTTCGGTGTTTACACAAGCGTTGCTAACTACGCTAGCTGGATTACGATTCAGATGATGTTCAACGCATAAGATTGAAGTAGATATGTTGATGGCGCATAGATAAGAGACTTTCTTGTTCCTCACGAGAACAGATAAATAGAAATGAAAAGCGGGGCGTTTGTCGAATGACAAACGCCCCGCTTTTCATTTCTAGCCCTAAAACGACGCTCTATACTAGCGCAATCACGCGGCTTGGGCCACCCGTTGCGCCACCAATTTTTGGACCACCCACAATCACAGTTGCGCCCGAGGCGGGTAGATCACCCAGATTGGCTACATTTTCCATACCCCAACGGTTCGTGGGCAGCCATTGATAGTGGACTGCAAAGTCTGCCGACATGCCATAATCTAAGCTCAGTGTATCGACCATTAGCCCTTTGACATCGCGTTCTTCGGCCAAGAATTGGGTCGCCTCGACATGGAATCCGGGAAAATGCATGACCCCATCATCATCTGCATTGCGGAATTTCTCATCGGCCACAAATGCATCCCAACCACTAAGCATTGCCACAATCGCGCCCGGAGGTAGCTCGCCATATTCGGCTTCCCATGCCAGTAGATCGTCGGGCGTCACTTGCGCATCGGGGTTGCCCTCGGCTTTGGCGCGGATATCCGCAATGCAGAGATGGCCGACCAAGTTTTCAACTGGAATCTGATCCGCTGTGTCGCCGTCCGAAAAGTGAAAGGGCGCGTCCATGTGCGTGCCGACATGCTCGGTCAACGTCCACTGTTTCATATTAAAGCCATCATCTTCTAATGTGTTCAGCACCTCGATTGCAAGAAGCGGCGTGCCAAAGTAGGTCTGGAAATCTTCGCCCAACGTGTGCGTCAGGTCGACGACGCGCTCGAAGGTGAGCGTTGTTGGCATCGACTCGACGGGCGACGGTTGTAACAGCGTGGCCGTACAGCCCACGGTAGCGGCAGAGACGGCAGCGACTCCTGCTGTCGATAGGAAGTTACGGCGACTGATGGTGCTGGCGATCTTTTGGGTACAGGCTGGTACGCACATATGAGGTCTCCTAGTTTTAGTGAATTAGAGTTTTGTTCGAGGATATTACGTGGTTTTGGGAGCAAATCCGATTATATACTATTTAGGTCGATAATCGTATTATCTCAAGGACATGAATACAGCGTTCACCTCACCGACCATCATCAAATGTTCTGAATCTATCGGATATGCCGAAACAGCTATAAAAGCGTTTGATGTAATGTTGGCGGATGCTGAAAGAAAATCCTTTATCTCTGAGTCATTAAAAGCACGAGCATCTATATCAGAAAAGTTTGCATAGGTCTCACTTGATAATCCATAAGAATTTGATACAGTAGGCAGTTTTGTTTATAGGAGCCATATAATGAATTACGGGAAATTTTCGACTTTCTTATACCAAGTAGTATTTGGATTGATGGTTGTTGTGTTCGTTCTCACCCAATCTGCCATGCCCATCAATGCTGTCACGACTGGGGAGCCATCCCCTACCGAAGCAGAGTCGTCGATTGAGGATAGCAATATGATAGCAGTTGATCCAGATCGAGACAGCACTGTCCCGACAGGCTGGGTATGGTGGAAGCATCGTACCGAGAGCGAGATTAATTCTATACGCAATGATGATGATATGCGCCTTATCGATCTTGAAGTGGCACCAACAAACGATGGTCGCTATGATGTGGTATTTGTCCAAAATAGTGGTGAGTACCAACGCAGCGATGGCTGGTGGTATGGATTTGATCGTGACGGTGTTGTGGCCAAGATTGATGAGATAGGTGGTCGCATCACAGATCTGGAGCCCTATACAGTCAATGGCCAACGTCGTTTTGCCTTTTCTACCGTTTGTAATGGAGGAGATGCTAACAAAGCGTGGTGGTGGAATTATGATTTAACACCCGAGCAAGTAACCGCAGATATAAATACTCACGAAATCCGTCTGGTGGATTTGGATGTCTATTTGGTCAATGGTCAGACTCGCTACTCTTATGTAGGGATCAGGAATCAAGGTGCAGATCAACTGGGCTGGTGGTGGTATCCCGACGTCAGCGCACAGTTTGTGACAGATCGCATTAACGAGCATGGTGCGCGGCTTGTCGATATAGAACGTCATAGCAACGGCAACTTCTCGGCCATAATGGTCGAAAATCTTGATGGTACCTCTTGGTGGTGGGGAACGGGTGCAAGCCAGACCTGGATGGAGGAAACTGTTGCAACAACGGCATCGCGCATCATTGATGTTGAATCTACAATGGTTAATGGTGAGCGAATCTTCGATTTCATCTCTATTGACAATGCCAATACAGAGACGCGCCGTCTGCGCGAGTTGATCTACCAAGCGTATGATGCACCCGAATTTGGTAATCAAGAGGTTCGTGGCTTTCTCGTAAAGGAAGTGGGCGGTGACGCGCTAGCCGACCAAGCGGGCGACTTTCGATTTCAACCCCTAAGCACGCTAAAACTATTGCCTTATTTGTACGCGATGATTGAGATAGACAATGGGCAGGCGTCTATGAGTGGTTCAACCGCAAGTTGGATCGAAACGACAGTGGATAATCCCGATACTGATATTGATGATCGCAGGTATGTAAGTTGCCTTCAATCTGGTGCGGCAAATACCCAAAGCGGCAGTGCCCCCTTTACAGATGCGCTTCCGACTATGATGTGGGAATCTCACAACCGCACCTTAGATTATTTTTTGGAAGCATATGGGCCAACAAATATTACCTCACGAGTCCAACAGCTTGGTTTAACAAAAACGGAGATGCATTTTGGTTGTCCACAGCCCAATGATTCACATCCATGGGCCGCCAATCGTTCGACACTCTACGATATTACCAAGATTTACGAGGGGGTGGAGCAGCTACAGTTTGTAAGCAACCCCAGTACGCGCAATCTATTTTTCGAAAACATGATAAATCGCAATTATGCGGGCGCATCCTATACAAGTCCCATCACGGACAGAAGAGTGGGACCGCTCAATGTAAGCTTTTTGCGCGGGATTGTTGAGCGTGAGGCAGGTATCGCAAAACAGGGCATTGTAGAAGATTTTTTACAACAGATAGTACTGCGAGGAAAGGGAGGCAGCGGTGGACCGAACTCAAATGAAATTGGCTTCTCTGATTCACTACACGTTACCTTACCATTTAAGGAAAATGGGCAGACTGTACTTAGGACTTTTGTTACAAGCTGGTTTGTTTATAAATTGCAAACTCCAAGTTTCTGTCTTGAGGAAGAAGATCCGGTTAAAGTCGCAGAATGTTCGGCGATCCGGCAACCTGAGCAAGAGGCCATGGCTACCTTCACCCGTGAAATTCATGCTGCACCTATTCGCATGGCATTGGAAACATGGGATCTTTCTGAGATCATTATTGCTCCTCAGCAAAAAGATGTTTTCTTACCAATTGTGAGTCAGTGAAGAAGTACGGTGCATCATTTTTGCCAAATTTGCATGGACAGCATGTGAGTATTGTCTATTCGTTGGCATCAAGATACCCTTATCCAACTAGAAAAACTTACATATCCTACCCGGCCTGCTTTTCTGCGGGCCGGGTAGGATTCGTTGTTCCACGATCCGTAAAGGCTGTCGCATCACAGCGGATCACTCATGATCACGCTCCATCAAATGCCCCGTTCACAATTTCCTGTGCTTGAGACTGAATCTGCTTGAGGTGATCCGCTCCGTTAAAACTTTCGGCATAGATTTTGTAGATCTCCTCCGTGCCGGATGGACGTGCCGCAAACCAGCCATTTTCAGTCACCACTTTTAGGCCGCCGATCTCGGCTTGATTGCCGGGCGCACGCGTGAGCTTTGCCTTGATCGGCTCGCCTGCCAGTTCCTCCGCCGTGACCTGATCGGGCGTTAGATTCTTCAGAATCGGAAATTGAGTGTATTCGCTGCATAAATTCATCAATTATTCACGCTAAATTCACGCTATGACATGTATTATTTGTCTGACTGTATCTTCTCAATAAGTAGCAGTTGGATAGACTCGGCCTCGAAAAAAGCAGCGAAGAGAACAAAAGACAGTTCAGCATGGAGCTATCATGAAATAAGTGCAGGGCACAACTTAGGCACAGAAGAGGACTTACAGCGATTGATTGAAATATTGCTAAAAACAGGTTAAGTTTTAGCATCTTACCAGGCAATCGTAACTGTAAAGTGTTTAATAGCAAAGTCATAGAGCTTGAAACTGGGTAGATTCTACCCAGTTTTTCTGTTATAATGAGGAAGTAAATTTTCAATTTCAACAAAGGAATTTTCGTAACAAAATGCCAAGGCGAGATGCAATTCATGCTCAGGTACGTGCAGCACTAATCAACGATGGGTGGCAGATTGTCGCAGACCCATACCGCATCGTTTACAAAGACGCCACGCTTGAAGCTGACATGAAAGCAGACAAATTGCTAGTCGCCACTCGTGACAAGCAGAGCATTATCATTGAGGTAAAAAGTTTTCTGCAACCATCCTTTATTCACGAGTTTCTTGCAGCCTGTGGTCAATATCAAGCCTACAAATACCTCTTGGAAGAGAAGGGGCAGACTGAAACAATTTATATGGCCATAAGTCACGAGGTCTATAAGCGACAATTCGGGAGCGAAGCAGTACAGAAACTTGTGGAACGATTTGATATTCGTTTGCTTGTTGTAGATATCGAGAAGGAGGAAATCACACAATGGGTAGAGTAAGCCGTTACAGAGAAATTCTGCAGGCTGTGTTCAAGGAATACGCATGTCTATTCAACCAGCAGCCAGAGGGTGTAGATGTCATTGCCATCTGCGATGATGAGACCGACACCTATACAATTGTCAATGTCGGCTGGGATGGCGGCCAGCGTGTGAACATGACATCCGTTCTGATGCGCATTGTCAATGATAAAATTTGGGTCGAAGAAGATCGCACAATGTATGGCTTTGTTGACGAATTGCTTGCGGCCGGTCTATCACATGATGATATTGTTCTAGCGTTTCAGCCACCAAAAATGCGGCATCTTACCCAGTTTGCTGTGGCATAGTCAAACCCAATGCCCAACTTACAACGCGCAATTGAAATCGCAGTCGAAGCCCACAAAGATCAGATGCAGAAAAGTGGCTTACCCTATATACTCCACCCATTGTCACTGATGGGTGCGCTCTCCTCTACCGATGCAAAAATTGCGGCGATGCTGCACGACGTAGTCGAGGATACGGCGTGGACGCTAGACGAGTTAAGGGCCGAGGGCTTTGCGCCTGAAATTCTTGCTGCCGTTGATTGCCTTACGCACCGCAATGAAGAAGAGTATGACGCCTATATCGAACGAGTTTCAGGCAACACGCTCGCACGAGAAGTCAAGCTAGCCGATCTCAAAGACAACATGAACTCGCGCCGAATCCCTGAGCTAAAGCAGAAAGATCTGGAGCGGCTAGCGAAGTATCATAAGGCATGGTTTCGACTTGGTGGCAATTTGGAGTAGCGCCAAAACAAATGCCTAATCAAAAAAACTTGCTCTGGCTCGACTCTATTGGTGGGCTGACCGTTGGCGTAATCGTGCTGGCGCTTTGCCCGTTACTTGCAAAGTGGCACAACCTGACAGTCACATTAATTGTCTCTATGGGCTTGGCAAACTTACTCTATGGATGCTACTCATTCTCTCTGGCAAGACGCCGACAGCGTCCACTTCACTTGATTCAGAGTCTGGCCATTGCAAACATAATTTGGGGAATCGTTTGTTTCGGCCTCTTTGGGTTTTGGCGAGAATCGGTTTCGCTTTTGGGTGCGATTCATCTCGTCAGCGAGGGGATTTACGTTGGGGGGCTTGGTCTGCTAGAGTGGCGATGGCGCGAAGCGTTGATTCTCCAAAATTAGTACTCTGAGTGGTAGCTTCTCAAAGATTGGTGGTAGCGTCAGTTGAGTGCTGCGGCTGTATGCAGTGTATCGAAACAAGCAGGTATATTACCGCTACTTACTGCGAAGATACTCAGAATGCTCAAATCTGCTCAGATTTTTCATTCCTGGACAAGGCCAGTTTTTTTGGCTTCAATGCTACTCTACAATCAAATCTGAGCACTCTGAGTACAAAATTCCTTCAGGTTACGCCGCCCCAAATGCCCCGTTCACAATTTCCTGTGCTTGAGACTGAATCTGCTTGAGGTGATCCGCTCCGTTAAAACTTTCGGCATAGATTTTGTAGATCTCCTCCGTGCCGGATGGACGTGCCGCAAACCAGCCATTTTCAGTCACCACTTTTAGGCCGCCGATCTCGGCTTGATTGCCGGGCGCACGCGTGAGCTTTGCCTTGATCGGCTCGCCTGCCAACTCCTCCGCCGTGACCTGATCAGGCGTTAGGTTCTTCAATACATCCTTTTGTTCACTAGTAGCTGATGCATCTATTCGTTCATAAATGGGTGATCCAAACTTGGCCTCCAAATCAGTATAGTGCTCACCCGGATCGCGCCCAGTTTTGGCCGTAATCTCCGCAGCCAGCAGCCCCAAAATAATGCCATCTTTGTCCGTTGTCCAGACTGTGCCGTCGGTGCGCAAAAACGATGCGCCCGCGCTCTCTTCGCCCCCAAACCCATACGAGCCATCAAGCAGTCCGTCCACAAACCATTTAAAGCCAACCGGCACTTCGGCCAACGTACGGCCTAGATCCGCAGCCACACGATCAATCATCGAGCTAGAGACAAGCGTCTTGCCTATCGCGGCATCGGCGCGCCAGTTGGGTCGATTTTGGAAGAGATAGGAGATCGCCGCGGCCAAATAATGATTTGGGTTGAGTAAGCCGCTGCTCTTGGTCACAATGCCGTGGCGATCATAGTCTGGATCGTTGCCAAACGCGATATCGTATTGATCCTTTAGCCCGATCAGGCTTGCCATAGCGTAGGGCGACGAGCAATCCATGCGGATCTTGCCATCCTTATCCACCGTCATAAACGAGAAGGTGGGATCCACAGCGTGATTGACGATCTCTAGATTTAAGCCATATTGCTCGGCAATTGGCTCCCAAAAGCGGATGCCCGCGCCCCCCATTGGATCCACGCCAATATGCAGTTTCGATGCTGCGATGGCTTCCATATCGACCACATTTTTCAAGTCGGTTACGTAGGGGCCAACATAGTCGTACTCTTTCGTGGTGGATGCAGCCATTGCTCGATCCAGCGCGATCCGTTTGACGCCCTTTAATCCATCGGCCAAAAGTTCATTGGCGCGATCCTGAATGATCTTGGTCATGCCTGCGTCGGCTGGACCGCCAGAAACTGGGTTGTATTTAAAGCCCCCATCGTTGGGTGGATTGTGCGACGGTGTGATCACCACGCCATCTGCTAAGTCGGCTGGGCGCGACCCATTGTGGCCCAAAATCGCGTGCGAAATAACGGGCGTTGGCGTGTAGCCCAACCCGGCCTGTACGCGCAGCTCCACTTCGTTGGCGGCAAAGACTTCAACTGCGGTTGCCAGCGCTGGCTCGGAGAGTGCATGTGTGTCCATGCCCATAAAAAGTGGACCCGTCACGCCGATGCTCTTGCGCAATTCGCTGATCGCCTGGCAGATTGCCAAAATATGTTCCTCGTTGAATTTGTTCTCGGTCGACGTGCCGCGGTGGCCCGATGTGCCAAATGAGACGGCGTGTTCAGGGTTTGTGGGATCGGGTTTATGCGTGTAGTAGGCCGAAACTAGTCGGGGAATGTTGGTTAAAAGGTTGAGTGGGGCTGGTTGTCCAGCCAGTTCATGTAGTGCCATAGAGGGTTCCTGTTATTGATTTTATAGTTGGTTAGATAGTAAATTTTTGGGATTGCCTAGGTTGGCCCCACCAAACCACATCGCCAATTCTCTCAAGCTTCCCAATCATTAATCGTGTGGTTAATCTCCTTCAGCGTCTCGTACAATTTTTGATAGACCTGTACGTACCGCTCTTGATAAAAAGCGTGTCGTTCCATATTTGGCTCGACCGACCTCGACGTATAGCGGATCTGCTCGCTGGCGTCCTCAAAATTACGATAGACGCCTGCGCCCACGCCCGCCAAGATCGCTGCGCCCAAACAGGTCGCTTCGTCCACATTAGGCATGGTAATCGGGCGGCCTACCAAGTCGGACTTAATCTGCATGAGCAAATCATTACGCGTGCCGCCACCCGTTGCAATCATCTGCGTCATTGCAACCAAAAGCACATCCTTCATGACATCTTGCGATTGCTGCGCCTCGTACGCCAGCCCCTCGAAGACGGCTCGTGCGAGGTGTCCTTTACTCATTTCGCGGGACATGCCAATAAATGCCCCACGCGATTTAAGATCGACAGCCGGTGGGTTGGCGCGCAGCAAATGGGGCAGAAAGAAGACGCCCTCGGCCCCCGGTGGCACCGCGCGAGCCGCGTCGACCATTTGGGGATACGAACCCTCATCCGAGCCGACATTATCACCTCTTTTTTCAGCAAAAAGCAGCCGACGTACCCAATCCATAGAGCCGCCCGCAAATTGTAGCCCACACATCGCATAGGATCGATTGGGATAGACGTGGATGCCCTGTCCAACGCCCTGCTTCGTGATCGCCGGATCGGGCACCGGCTCTTTGGTCAACACCATCACCGCTTCGGCAGTGCCCATCGAATGGAAAATATCGCCCGCATTGGTAATGCCTAGTGCCAGCGCCGCGCAAATATGATCGTGCCCGCCACAGCTCACGGGCAACCCCTGGGGCAGCCCCGTTTCGCGCGCAGCTTCAGCATGGACGTAGCCCAGCAGCGTACCGCTTGGCAGCAATTCGGCCAAGATCGATTGTGGAAGGTCGATGGCGTCGAGCAGCGGTTGCGACCACGCCCGCTTTTGCAGATCGAGCACCATCATGCGCGAGGCCAGCGAATAGTCCGTTGCCCGCGCGCCACAAAGTCGATATGCGCCATAGTCAGCCGTATTGAGCCAGCAGTCGATTTGCGCAAATTTTTGCGGCTCATTTTCGCGCAGCCACAACAATTTGAGAATGCCAAAAACTGGCTTAACGGGCAACCCCGTAATGCGCGACGTGCGCTCTTCGCCAACGGTTTCGGCCCACCAATCAGCCTGCACCTGCGTACGCGCGTCAAACCAGCTAATCATATCATAAACGGGCTGCCCCTCTCTGTTCAGCGGCGCGGCGGTCTCGCCAAAGCTGGTAAAAGCCACCCCTGCCGGTTCGATCTCTGCGGGTAAATTTGCCAGTACCTTGCGCAAAACCGCACAAATGTCGGTCCATATTTCGGCAGGATCAAAGTACGACCAGCCTGCTTTGGGAGAATGGGTGCGAGTTGGCGTCGTCGCTTTGGACAATTCGTCCCCATTCACGCCAAAGGCCACGGCCTTGATACTGGTGGTGCCGATGTCGATTCCAATGAGTGCTTGTTTCATGGGTTGCGCGGTGTGGTGATGCATGATTCGTGGTTCGTAGCAAATAGCGCAGGCTGAGCTTGCACCGAGCGGATCGAAAGTACAATGGTCGAAGCCGAAGCGGGTATGGCGCAGCGACTAAATCAGATATTGATACGCACCACGTACTACGCACCATAAATTACGACTTCAATGCCTTTGTATGGATCACCATATCATCTTCCAACGAGCGGTGTGGCGTAATGCCAGCCGACTGCAACGCGCCATGGTATGCCTTGGTCGCTTCTTCGGGTACGATGCTGCCATCAGCCACCTCTCGCATAAAGCCGATCAGCAGCAGCGGATCCTCTGCGCCTTTAATACGGCGGCCAAAGAGCGCCACGCGCGCGCCATATTTTTTGGCTTCGGCTAGCAGCTTGAACGTATCGTAATGCGTGCTTGCGGGTCCCCCCAAAATACCGGGAATAACGTCCAAATAAGTAGCCAGTTCCTCCATTGCTTGCGGACCATTATACGGAATCTTGAGAAAGTCAGGGCGCGAGTTGCGCGGGATGCCAGCCATCATACGTCCAATTGAATCGTTGACGAACTTTGGAATATCTTCCTCAGCTAAATCTGTAGGTGCGTTCGGATTAAAAACTTCTAAAAAGTAGCGAAAGCCCATCAGCTTGGCTTCGATCCGAAATTCTTTGAAGGCTTCGAGCGATAATAGATCAGCATCCAAATCATTATTAAACGTCAGCGAATAGAGACCTAAGTTTACGTCAGGCGTTTGACCCTCTTCCGGCAGCAGCGTGCCATATTGCGCTTCTTCAATCGTAGTCGTGGTAAAGGGCCGCGAGGGTGACTGGGTATAGTTGGCAATGTGTCCCAGCCAGATATCGGTGGCGTCGTTGGCGCGGATCGACGGCGTGACGGGCGAATCGTCGAAGAGCCGCTGATCGCGTGCCAGCGTGTCCATGGCCGAGACGGAGGTGAGCAATATGTCAAGTTTAGCCTGCTTGATTAGCTTGCCAAGCGTATCGTGGAACGCGGCCAGCGAGGGATCGATCCCGGCGAAGGGGTGCAAACCGCCGCCCATATCGGCATCCGCGGCAAAGCAGATGATAAAGGCGTTGCTGTTCGGATTCTCGCGGATCTCGTCGAGCTTGGCGTCCATTGTTTTAATCATGGAATTGGGTCTCCTGAGAGGGATCTTAGTAAATGAATGCATAGACGCAAAGCGCGCCTTTGCGGTAAAAGATGTTCGCTTTTCTAGAACGTAGCATAAAACAAAAAGCGCCTGCTCCGCAAACGCGAATCAGACGCTCTATTTTTTGAAATCAATGACAACAGTCTTTTAGGCTAGATCATGCTGCAATAGATTTAGATGGAGAATAGCGTTGCACATTAATATCGTCAGCATAAGTGCGAACTTGTGCAAGATCATAGGCTGTCTGCATCCGAAGCCACATCTCAGCCGTGCTGCCAAATGCTTTCGAAAGCCGAATGGCCATCTCCGGCGAGATGCTAGATTTTTCATTTATTACTCTCGATAAAGTCGGACGTGTCACACCTAAGACTACTGCAGCGTTTGTCACCGACAATTCAAGCTCTTCAATACAATCTTTAACAATTCCACCGGGATGAGGTCGGTTTTTCCATCGGCATAATCTAAACTCCTAATGATAATCTTCTAATTGAACATCAAGCACATTGCCCTCTTCGAAACGAAATGTGATTCGCCAATTAGCAGTGACTCGAACGCTCTACATCCCTTCGCGATCTCCAGTAAGTGGGTGTAGGCGAAAACCCGGAACGTTCATGTCATCCATTGTTTCAGCCTCATCTAAAATCAGCAGAATTCTGTCAATACGACCTCGCATATCGGTCCTGATTTCGCGCTGATCTCCACGTTCGTAAAGGCGGCGGAGTCCTTTGTGTCTGATATTCTCGATCATAATTTATTGTAACATGTAACCCCATAGCATTACAAGACCATTTACCGATCTACCACCGCCCGCGTACAATCTGCCTCAACTCCGCTTGCGACTTAGCCGACAGCCCCAGTAACTCGATCTCGCCTTCCAACTGCTTCGTACTACCCTGCCCGCCAACATACCCATTGAGTCGCGCAGCAGCAGTCGAGTTAATCCAGTCCATGTCATTCGGATAAATTGCCATCAGCTCTCCCCAGATCGACTTGGCGCGGCGCAGCATATATTTTTGATGATACTCCTCGGCCAGATAAAATGTGTCGAGCGGCAGAATCTCGGTATGGACCCCGCGGGAGAAGAAGCGACTCGATTTCTCATCCACTAATTGTGCTTTCGACGCCTCAGCGACAGCGGCCTGAGCCTCATTATGGACCCACAGCGCGGCTTTGTATTGCGCACTCCACGCCCGCGAACTAGGATTATGCCCCTGCCAGAAGAGCGTCAAAATCTCATCGTATGAAATAATGCTGGGGTCGAAATCAACCTGCATCGCCTCGGTATGATTGCCCAAACTATAGTACGTCGGGTTTGCTTTCTGCCCACCGGTGTAGCCAGCGCGTGTGCGGATAATGCCGGGGAGACGCCCAAACTGAGCGTCGGGTCCCCAGAATCAACCAAGGGCAAAGGTGGCCGTTTTAAACGTGGCCGGTTGCGCCGCGTCGATTAAGGGAATAGCTGGGGATTTGACGAGTGAAGTCATTTTATTTTGTAAGTTTAGCATCAAAACACTCCTTATTGTCTTGGATCAGTATTGAATATTTGTGTTACCATAGTGCCATATAAGTCGATAAAATACCGTAACGCCTCCCCCTCTATACTTTCCCAGAAAAGTTCCGTACCACATTTCAAGAAGCAAAAATGGGACAGAAATTTTCTGGGAGCTATAATGCACCAAAGGAAAATTTTATGAGTCAGGCAGAATTTATTCCGCATTCGGCCTATGTCGAATATCCTGTGTCCGAGATGCGCGAGCGGGCCGACAGCTTTTATGAAGAGATCAAGCGACGGCGCACCATCCGCGAGTTTTCGGATCGGCCCGTACCGCGCGACATCATCGAGAAATGTTTGCTCGCTGCGGGGACCGCGCCAAGTGGGGCCAACCTACAACCGTGGCAATTCGTCGTGGTCAGCGATCCCGACATCAAGCGCAAGATCCGTGACGCGGCGGAAGAAGAAGAGAAAGAGTTCTACAATGGTCGCGCACCCGAAGAGTGGCTCGAAGCATTGGCCCCGCTTGGCACAGACGCCAACAAAGAGTTCTTGACGATTGCGCCCTACCTGATCGCCATCTTCGCCAAGTCGTACGACGAGCTACCCAATGGCACGCGCGTCAAAAACTACTATGTCACCGAGTCGGTTGGATTGGCCGCGGGCATGTTGATCACTGCGCTGCACAATGCGGGGATGGCATCGCTGACGCACACGCCCAGCCCGATGGGCTTTCTGAACGAGGTGCTCGAACGCCCCAAAAACGAACGCCCGCTGATTCTGCTCGTAGTCGGCTATCCCGCCGAGGGTGCGATGATTCCGAAAGCCGCGGCAGAGAAGAAGGCGCTGAGCGAGATAGCAACGTTTATTTAGAAAGTAATACGTGATTCGTGGCTTACCAGTCAAATTGCATTGAGAGAAGGCATCAGGCAACCAATCTACCTGCAACTCTTTCTCGATGCGCTAAACATTTCTACCCACAAATCACGTAACACGAATTACTCCACAAGGAAACCCAAATGCCGCAACTAGACCCAACCTTTATCCGTAGCCAGTTCCCCGCCTTCTCTGAACCTTCTTTAAAAGGGTGGGCGTTTTTCGAGAATGCCGGGGGCTCGTACACCTGTCAACAAGTCATCGATAGGCTCACAAATTATTATACCAAAACTAAGGTACAGCCTTACTACGCGTACGAGACATCGCAAGCAGCTGGCGCGGCAATGGATGAGTCATATGTACGCATGGCCGAGTATCTAAACATGGGCGAGGACGAAGTTCATCTTGGCCCATCCACCTCGCAGAATACCTATGTGCTGTCGCACGCGCTGCGCGGCATGTGGCAAGAGGGCGACGAGATCGTTGTGACGAATCAGGATCACGAAGCCAATACGGGCGTTTGGCGACGGCTGGCCAACACAGGCATTGTGATCAGAGAGTGGCGCGTGGATGCCGAAAGCGGGCTGCTTAATCCAGCGGATCTCGATGCGCTGTTGACAGACAAAACACGCATGATCGCTTTCCCGCACGCATCGAATGTGATTGCTCACGTCAACCCTGTGGCCGAGATCGCAGCCAAGGCGCACGCGGTTGGTGCGATTACGGTGGTGGATGGCGTTTCGTATGCACCCCACGGTCTGCCCGATGTCAAAGCGCTGGACGCAGATATCTATCTCTTCTCGCTCTACAAAACGTGGGGACCACATCTTGGCCTGATGACGGTCAAGCGTGAGCTGCTTGATCGAGTTGTCAATCAGAGCCATCATTTCAACGATGGCATGGTGCGCAAAAAGCTGCTCCCCGCTGGGCCGGATCACGCGCAGGTTGCGGCGACGGCTGGCGTGGCCGATTATTTGGATGCGGTCTATGATCATCATTTTGATGAGAAGGTTGACGCCGCAGAACGCGGTCGACGCGTGCACGATCTCATCCAGAATCGGGAGAAGGAGTTGCTCACGCCGCTGCTGCAATGGTTGAGTGATCGTGACGACGTGCGCATTGTAGGGCCAGCGGATCCAGAGTTACGTGCGCCAACGGTGGCCGTTCTGCCAACAAAGAAGGCGCCTGGTGATGTCTACACGAAACTAACGGATCAGAAGCTGATGATCGGCAACGGACATTTTTATTCGGCGCAGACACTAAATGGGATGAACATTCCGACGGATGTGGGCGTGCTGCGTTTCTCGTTTTTGCATTACACAAATGAGGGTGAGATTGAGCAATTAATCGGCGGGTTGGAGAAGGCATTGGCGTAGGATAATTTTGGTTGTCCCACGCAGGCACGATATTTCGTAGGGGGCATGGGGTCGGGCGGAAATGTTCATCGCAATGAACAATGGTTTGGGTCGCCCGTTCCCGTGTCCGCACTAACGAGAGGTTTAGGGCATTGGCAACATAGTTGGACAGCATGGACACGATCTTCGATAACAAATAATAATGAACCAAGGATAATATTTCCTATGCATGGTGGCGATTGGGTGGCTGAAGTTCTCAAGGCCCAAGGGGTGGAGTTTCTATTTACATTGAGCGGTGGTCATATTTCGCCAATTTTAGTCGCGGCCAAGGCGCGCGGGATCCGAGTGGTGGATGTGCGGCACGAGGTGAATGCCGTCTTTGCAGCGGATGCGGTGGCGCGTCTGACGGGGGTGCCGGGGGTGGCCGCAGTGACGGCTGGCCCGGGGGTGACGAATACGCTGACGGCTGTGAAAAATGCGCAGATGGCGCAATCTCCGCTGGTGCTGCTGGGTGGCGCGGCGGCGACGGCGCAACAGGGTCGTGGCGCGTTGCAAGATATCGACCAACTTTCGCTCTTCAAATCGGTGGTCAAGTGGTCCAAGTCGGTGCGGCGGGTGAAGGATATTGTGCCCACGGTGGAACGGGCGTTTCGCGAGGCGCTCAGCGGGGTGCCAGGTCCTGTTTTTGTGGAATTGCCCATCGACACGCTCTACCCAAAAGAGGTTGTGCAACCCCTCTATACGCCACCAAAGGGAAACGGAATCGCCTCGACAATGGTCGGGCTGTACCTAAAGCAGCACGTCCGACGTCTTTTTACAGGAGCCGATCAGCAGGTTGTCTCTTCCAAAATTGAGGCAGAGAGAGCGCAGCCGGACGAAGCCAAGATTGACGCGGTGGCGGCCAAATTGCTGGCGGCAGAGCGCCCCATGTTTTTGATTGGTAGCCAGACGCTGCTCGACGTGCAGAATATCGATGCGCTGGTGGTGGCGATCGAGCGGATCGATGCGCCGGTTTATCTATCGAGCATGGCGCGCGGGCTGCTGGGGCAGGAACATCCTTTGCAGCGGCGGCACAAGCGACGGGATGCGCTGAAGGAGGCGGATTTTGTGCTGCTGGCGGGCGTTCCGTGCGATTTTCGCATGGATTACGGTAACCATATTCGAGGCAGTTCTTTTTATGTGTCGGCCAATCTCAGCCCCGAAGATTTGAAGAGAAACCGTCGTCCAAATATTGGCGTGCTGGGTGATCCGGGCGCTTTTCTGCGCGGGCTGGCAGAGCGTGTTCCGAGTGAGTCGCGTTGGGTGGATTGGAAGGCGGCGTTGCAGGTGCGGGATGACGCGCGCAATGCTGAGATTGCTCAAATGGCGCGGGATCCGGTAGCCGAGATCAATCCGCTTTATCTTTGCCGAGAGCTGGCCGCACTGACTGATGAGGAGACGATTTTCGTGGCCGACGGGGGCGATTTTGTGGGTACGGCGTCGTATATTGTGCAGCCGCCCCGGCCGCTTTCGTGGCTGGATCCGGGTCCGTTTGGGACGTTGGGTGTGGGCGCTGGCTTTGCGTTGGGGGCCAAGTTGGTGCGGCCCGAGGCAAATGTGTGGATCATCTATGGGGATGGGTCGGTGGGCTACACGCTGTCGGAGTTTGATACGTTTGCGCGGCATGGGGTGCCGGTGGTGGCGCTGGTTGGGAACGATGCGGGTTGGTCGCAAATTGCGCGCGAGCAGGTGGAGGTTTTTGGCGATGCGGTGGCGACGGAGCTCGTTCATTCGGATTATCATGCGGCCGTGATTGGATTGGGCGGTGGCGGCGTGCGGTTGGACGATCCAGAGTTTGTGCCGGAGACGTTGGCGCAGGCGAAGCAAAGCGCAGCCGGAGGAGAGGCAACGCTCGTTAACGCAATTATTAGTAAGACTGATTTCCGTAAGGGATCAATTTCGGTTTAGAGATTGTTCAATCCTACAGTTGACTTAACTCTTCGCAAATGCCGCGCTCTCGGCTTCGACCCAATGATTTAACAATCCGCGGAAGTGCGCAATATATTCATCATGCTCGTGATCAGGGAAGAAGGTGCGTACCGTCTGCACGAGGATCGCGTCAAATTCCGGTGTCTGAGCAGTTTCCCACATTGTTTCATCAATATCAGCAAGATGCTTGGCCCGAAACTCGTTAAATTTATCGGTCTCCAAATGAGCGTCGGCCAGCTTTCCATATTCGGTTATCTTTTCGTCATAGGTGCGGTCCGAATCGGCGATCTTAAAATACTTCTGAATGTCCATGGTGATGTGCATAGGACGTTCGGTTACTACACAATAAATGCTCCACGCAAGCAGCGATTTAATGGCCCATGGAAAGTAGTAATGCAGGCTCGTGATGGCAATATCGGGACAGGCGTTGGCAAAGTCAATAGGCCAGAGGACACCATCTTTTAAAATAGACTCGCAAGAATTGAAATCCCAGCGGAAAAATGAGTTGATGACTTTGGTGATGATCTGTGCTTCACGCCCTTTTTCATCATCCAAAAAATGGTGATCGATTACATAGCGTCCATGCTGCGGCTGGCTGGGATCATAGTGAAAGCTGCTGACTTGCGGCCCGATGGCGAGTGATCGCACGAAGACATCGTAATCTTCTAGCCCAGCCTGAATGTGCATCAGCGTCTGCTGCGATTCATTATAAGCATAGGTCAGATCGTCTTCGTTCTTGATCTGACTCACGCCGCGCCAGCCGCCACCGTCGAAAGGCTTCATGTAGAAGGGGTAGCCAAGATCGCCAGCAAGCTTTGGCAGGTCAAAGAGATCGTGATATTTGGATGCGGTTACGCGAAATTTTTCGGTATCCGGTCCAGATTTTGGCGGGATTAGCCACGTTTCGGGAATATTCAGCCCAAGCCGGATCATGGCGCAGTAGGCCGAGTGCTTTTCCATGCTTTGAAAGGTGAAAGGATTATTGAGCATGTACACGTTGTCGACCAGCGCTGCCTTTTTGAGCCATTCGCGCGGTTGATAGTGCCAATAAGCCAGACGATCAATTACGAGATCATAGGATGTTGGATCTGTGAGGGCAAAAGGATGAATTCGAATCCGCTCGACGTTGATGTCAACTGTCTTGCCTTTGTACTTAATTTTGGGGTTGAGTCTTTTGGTTAAAAGTTCAAATGCCGAGGGCCAATCTTCTTCATCTCCAATTAGCAGACCTATCTTCTTTGTAGACATAAATTTTCTCCGAATAGATATTTTTTGGGCATGGTTCATTTGACAGAGGCACATGGTTACAAATAGCGGTAGGTGCGATTTCCATATCGTACAAGCACCTAATGCCAAAAACAGGGCCATCTTGCCGATACTTGGCAGGAAATTGTGGGTAAACCCAAATTGTGCGATATAGAAATCGCACCTACATAATTTGGATCTGCTAGCCTGTCTTGTCCATTTATGAACCGTGCCTTCTTTTATTATAGGGGATTGGGTGGGTGATCTGTAGCATGGCTCGGGTTTAATCAAAGGTCTTACTAAGATGATGCATAATCTGCTGTCGCCACCAGTGCCAGTGATGCTCCACATCTTGGCCCCAGATATCTCGCTCGTGTGAAATGCCTTTTTCTACCAATAGATTGGCAAGTCGATGCGTATCGAGCAGACACTTCTCCTCCCACGCACCTTGACCACAGACTAAAGATATGTGAGCATTATGGCGCACATGGTCCAATGCATCACCATATAGATTGGGTAGATAAGCGAGCGGGTTGTTGAAGTAGACATCCTCGGAGCCGGTCGGTCCGGTGACGGACTCGATATTATAGCGGCCGCTGAGACAGAGTGCATAGTGAAAAATGTGGGGGAATTTAAGCGTAAAGTTCGCAGCGTGATAGGCTCCCAAGCTGCAACCTGTTAAGGCAATCCGCACATGTGCGTTGTGGCAGTCATAGCGAATAGCTGGGATCAAGTTGCTGAGAATAAAATCTTGGTACGCATTGTGGCGCATTCCGCGATGATGAGGGTCGGCCTCTTCGAGAAGCCAAGATTCATTGTCAAGGCTTTCTGTGCAATATAGCTTAATTTTTCCATCATAAATCAACGGAGCCAGCGCCTCGACCATGCCGTTGTCTTCGAAATCATGAAACTGGCCGCCGCCTGAGGGAAAGGCAATAATTGGTGCCCCAAAGTGACCATATGCAAGGACATTTATTTCGCGGCCAATCGCTGGGCTATAGATCTTTTCGTGACGTCGCTGCATTAAATTTCCTTAGAAACTGATAGATTGGGCTCTTTGAGGTATTGTATGGAAATGACCCGCTTTGGTTTCGATACAGTCGCTATGCGTCCAAGCTGCATACTGCTATAGCGTCAGCGGCCAGCACTCAACCGGCGCTATCTCACAAAATATCAGAGAGCCAAATTAAGTTGGTTAGATTGGAAAGAGAAAGCGAAGAACTTTATTAAACCGGCCAGCCCACGCGGCTTCGTGATGAATGGCACCCTGATCGATATACATCTGAAAGTTCTCGCCCTCTTCAAAGCCGCTCTCTATCAGTGCATCACGCGCAGCCAGCAGAAGGGGCAGTCCATCATCGCCCTCACCTTCTGATCCCCCCCATGATCCACAGTCGAGCCACAGCCGCAGATCCTGAGACTGCTCGGGTAGCTCACACGCATCAGGTGAGTGGCTTCGGCGAAAGCGCTCAATCATGGCATAAGAGCCGCTCCCGTCTTGGTCATGCCGGTGGGTGATCCAAAACGAGGGGGACATAATCGCATGATTGCGGGCAAAGTTGCTCTCTTCTAACGCGATATAGGCAGAAAAAAGCCCGCCCATTGACGACCCACATGTCGCTATATTTTCACGACCGTCTAGCACCCTATACTGGGTACGTACATAGGGATCGATCTCGTCTCGATAGTAAGCCAAAGTTTTATCGCTACAGCCCGCAATAGAAGATTTCTTTCCTTTGGTGTTGCGACCTTGGTACGGTTTGTATTCTACATATGGAGGCATATATTCAGCGAGCCGATCTTGTTGACCATTGCTTACGCCGACAATAATACAGGGTTGTACTTTTTCTTGCTTTATTAAGCGATCGGCAGTTTTATCTGCGTGCCACGAGCCTGCATAGCTATCCTGTTCGTGCCTTGCAAAACAATTTTGTCCATCGTGCATATATAAGATGGGATAGGCTTTGTCGGGTGCTTCTTCGTAGCCCGGCGGTAGATAGATGTATACGGCTCGTGTAGACAAGCTTCCCAGAAATTCTGGAATTTTGATTACTTGGGATGGTGATGGTGATTTGCTCATACGCTAATGGTATCAGCCTTCCACTGATTAAGGAAAACTTGCCACAATAAGTGAAGTATTTCGGGTCCAGAAATCATCAATCCTTTTAGGTCATCTATACGCAACAGGATGGTATAATGAAAATGAAAATTAGACAAACGGAAAAAATCAGGGCGAACAGTAAATTTACACGGTGCAGCCAGCGTTACACTATCAGGAGAATACAGTGACAAATTCTATGCCTTTAGAGGGTATTCGCGTAATTGATATGACTGAGGCATTGGCCGGTCCATATTGTGGGATGATGTTAGGCGATATGGGTGCGGATGTGATCAAGGTGGAACGAGCGGGTGCGGGTGATCAGGCGCGCAAGTGGGGGCCGCCATTTTTGGAGGGCGAGAGTGCATACTATCTATCGACCAATCGCAACAAGCGCGGCATCACGGTTGATATTAAGGATCCAAACGATCTCGCGCGATTACACAAATTGCTGGCGACGGCAGATGTTTTTATCACGAACAATCCGCGGATCGAGTCGTTGAAACGCTATAAGCTGGACCCCGATCACCTGCGGTCGGTGAATCCACGGCTGATCTTTGCGGGGTTGAGTGGCTATGGGCATACCGGTCCTAAAGCGAACCGTGGCGGCTATGATCTGATCGCGCAGGGAGAGACAGGATTGATGGCGATTACGGGTGGTCCGGACGACGGACCGATGCGCTTCCCCACGCCGATTTCGGATATTACAGGTGGGCTGTACACAACGATTGGAATTTTGAATGCGTTATACGCGCGTGATAAAGCGCCCCGTGACAATATTGCGGGCGGTTCGGGCAGCGGTCAGTTTGTGGATGTGTCGCTAGTCGATGCGGAGATGACGTGGCTAGCAAATTTGGGCGGCAGCTATTTGAACGCAGGCCAGAAGCCGAAAAAACTGGGCAACGAGCATCCGACGATTACGCCCTATCAACCGGTGCGGGCTAGAGATAAAGAGATCATCATTGCGATTGGCACGCAGGCAGTGTGGGAACGCTTCTACAAAATTTTGGGCTTGGACGAAGCGCTGATGAACGAGCGCTATGCCACCAATGAATTGCGCAACAAACAGCGACCAGAGTTAATCGCATTGATCGAAGAGGTGTTGATGACGCAAGATGCGGACTATTGGATCGAACAGTTTGTAGAGAATCAGATCCCGGCGGGTCCGATCAATTTGCCGCACGAGATTTTAGAGGACGAGCATACGCTAGCCCGCGGCATGGTAGTCGAGTTGGAGCATCCGCTAGTTGGAACGGTGCGCAATATTGGGAACCCGATCCACCTGTCGGAGACCCCGCCCATCTATGCCAAGCATCCACCAATGTTGGGGGAGCATAATGAGGAAGTGGATGGGGAGTTAGAGGGATGAAAAGGTGATGAGTTGGTTTAGGCTATTCCAAGGATTTTCTCAATAAGTAGCGGTAATGTACCCGCTTGGTTTCGATACACTGCATACAGCCGCAGCACTCAATCGGCGCTACCGTCAATCTTTGAGAAGGTGGTCTCTATTCAAGGATTTTTGTATCGAGTCCAAATTAGGCCGCGCCAGGTGACAGCCACTGCCGCTTGACCTGAAATCAGTCGAACCAAGCAATACTATCGTGCATGACGGTCACCTGTAGCAACAAGCAATTTGCGAGTGGGCATCAAGCTTTTAGAAAACGGTAGCAATGCATCTGCGCCGACTGTGAACTCTTGGGCACAATGCGCTTTTTGTTGATCAATGTGACGGGGCAAAAAACGTGGGGACATGCGGTCAGCGACCTGTGTGATCGCCACGTCCCAATCGACCCATCCGCAGACTGCGTGTCCGTCGATGACGAAAGTATAGCTCCCCAGAAAAGTTCTGTCCCATTTCTGCTTCTTGAAATGTGGTACGGAACTTTTCTGGGAAAGTTTAGTGTGCCATGAAGACGCATCATTCGTCAGTGGCGGACACGAGAATCGCTGGGTGAGAATTTCGGGGTTGTGTCTAGTGATGATTTCTCCCCAGCAAACCTCATGTCCCTACGATTTTTGCCACAATGCGTTATGTCCAAAAACCTGACGCTCATCCTCAATTTTCACTAATATCTCACTGTCCACCATCTCTGCTTCTTGAAATGTGGTACGGGGCTTTTCTGGGCACGTATAACCTGCTTTTGCACCTTTCTTGCCGCAATTGTCGCAAATTTTTGTACGTTTGTTTGATTCGAGCTAATAACTGGGACATATTTAATGATTAGAAGTCGCTCTTTTTCCCCATAACTTCAGCTTATATCTACTTGGGCATTACAAGAGTTGATAGGGGGTTCGGTGAATTTAATGGGTCTCAACCCGTATATTCAGCACCGCCGACGTGAGGCTCCACGTAAATAAGAAATTGGTGATGAGGCATTCTTGAGCATTCCCAATAATTATTTGCACCTGGGAGCTTCTCACGGAACTCTGAAGTTGTAACAACCAGTTGTTGCTTCGCACGTGATAGGGCTACGAAATATGCACATTCTGAGTCCTGTTTTTTCCCAAAGTACGTTTGACGCTCAACTCCTTGAATGACAACGGTATCAAACTCTAGCCCCTTGCATTTGTGGATGGTTAATATTCGCACGGCATGAACCTCAGATAGGCTATTGAGTGATTCTATTACTCCTGTATTACCGTCGAAACAACACTGAACTTGATCCTTGATCTGTTTGACAAGTTCTGTAAAACGCTCGCTATTCTCATAATCGTGAGATAGTGCCGCAATCACACCATTTCCAATTCTTTGAATTAGCTCCTCCACAGTTCGCCACACTACAATAAAATCATCCGTTCCATTTAGCAAGGCTTGTTGGTTCTCTATAAATTGCACCCAGGCGCGAGTTTTGGTACCACTTATGTCCTCATAATCGTCAGGGAATATAGCTAAAGTAAGGCCTTCCCAAGCATCAGGTTCTGAATTGCCAAGCAAAACGATGAGATAGTCTACAATTATTCTATAGATGGGTTCACAGAATAGGTTCTGAACCACCTGCTCATTACGGAATGGAATATTTCTCCGTCCCAATTCTTTCATCAAATGATAAGCATAAAAGTGCGGCTGTGTATTACATAAAATAGCGATTTCGCTTAGCGGCATTCCTGCACCAAACCACGACTGGATTGAATCTGCAATCCAGTTTGCTTCTTCAATTTCGGTCAGAAAGTTCTTGATGGCGACCGTACCTCCGTCACCAATCAGTTGCTCGTCATCGACTGCCGCCAGAGGATCAATGTCCCTAATCATGGTGTTTTGAACTCGTCGAATCCTCTGCTGAGATCTGAAGTTTTGATACAAATTTAAGGATATAGCATTGAAGTCATTTTCGAACTTCAGGAAGACACCCTCTAGTGCTCCAGCCCAACCCATGATTTTCTGCTTGGTATCGCCGACTGCAACCAATCTGATGTTACTTCCGAGAAACGCATTCTTGACCAGAGCGTATTGTGTTTTTGTACAGTCCTGAAATTCGTCTAGAAAGACATCACTATATGTCTGCCGAATTGAGTTTCGTGCTACGGGGCAATGCTCAATGATTTTGTTGGCTAGCGGCACCAAATCATTGAGTGTGATTTGTATTCTATGTTTTCGATATTTTTCTATTGTGTAATTCTCATCGAGTGCTTCATCCCCAGATAAACTTGGGCGAAAGATATCAATTATTCGCTTAGAAAAAGCATGAAATGTACAGCTATCAAATCTTGATGCGAGCTCTTTTCCACAACGCGCTTCTACACGCTTTTTTAGGTTGTCACTGGCATCTTTCTTAAATGAAATTGCCAGAATTCTTTTTGGATAACTACATGCACCTGTACGCAACAGAAAATCTGCTCTCTGAGCAAGCATTTCAGTCTTTCCCGCACCCGGCCCCGCCATCAGTGCTATACTACCAGCCCTTGACGTCGCCGCAATTTCCGCATTCGGTTCAAGGTTCAATCCACCAGATGGTTTCCAGTCTTCAAACTTGATCATTCGTAAGCCTCATCCAAACTGGCTCTCACGCTAGCGATGAGTTGCTTGTACGATTCTGGCATGTACTGGGAAATTTCATGCAATTCTAGTTTTGACAATGCACTAATGTGTTCGGCGGGCTTACTGCCAAGCTTGAATAATCTGTGATAGTCCTCAAATAGAGTTTTGTCGTCGTCGCTATACCACTCACTATGTTTATGTGACTTGCCTAGCACCGATGCAAAGGTTTGCTCATCTGGCTCAGATAGGGCCTCAGTATCGATTCCATACGCTCTTGGATATTTCTGTATCATAGAGAAATCTAAATCTAAAGGTTGAGAGTAGAATATCCCATTATCTTGCATAGAACTTAGCCGACTATCCTTATCCTGGCTGACGTCAAGAGGATTTCCTTCATCCCATTTCGGAAATTTTTTGGGATCGCATACATTCCTACCAATCTTGACTAACTGATCAGCCGCATATTTTATTCTTCCCCATCCACCTTGATGTCGGCTTAGATCGAGGTCTAGAAGTGTGGCATGAGGGATATCTAAATCATTCAAGAGTTTCCACATGTAGTTTACATGGCGCCCGCCAAGTTGAGCAATTGTAATTCCGTTTTCATCAACCGGGAGCCCCTCAGCTTCGAACAATTTTGGCAGAACTATATCTTCACTAGCTCCCTCGCCGAGCACAACGAATCTGGAAAAATAGACTTCTGGGTTAGACAAAATCCCTTCCCTAATATACTTATGTGCATCCATTTCAGATTCAGGTGGCAGGCTAATTTCCTTGACTGATGCGACTCGATCTTCTCCGATTCTGGTGTGACGAATCCGTTCAGGCGGAACACGTCGTAGCATTGCCGGTGAATGCGTCGTAACAATGGCTTGGGCGTCATCTTGGGCTGAAATTTTCTTCAGGAGACTATTGATTCTTCCCAGGTAATGGGGAGATAGGCTGTTCTCAGGTTCTTCTACCGCAACCAACGAATAGACAGGAGGATTCAATTTGTTAACATCCACACGTTGCTCTCCCTCTGACTCTTCCTTCATTGCATTTCGGCATATTTCGATAAAAGTGGTCACCAACGAAAGATAAAGCAGGGATTTCTGGCCATCACTTAACAGAGAATAGTCTACGGTATTTGATACGTGAGCAGGACTGAATTCAACTGAAATATTTTTTCTTAGTTCCTCTGGGGTTTCTATACCAAATATTATATTCGCATCGTAAAAATGGCTTCCTTTGTGGAGTTCTTTCCATTCTAAGGAAAGGCTTGCGTTGGTGTTTTTCATTGCAGAATTGTCAGATATGAGACTTCGCATATCACATGCCATTTTCGAAAATTTTTCATCTTGTTCACTCCAATCAACTGCACGGATGATACGCCCAAGCAAAGATGTGGTACTAGCCTGGATATGATCATTCGGATCACGTTTCGCTGGAAGATAGTGAACGGCAATGTGGTTCCGTTCAGCTCTTGAAACGCGTTTCTTCTTGTCTTCGCCATTAGGCTCTTTCCCTATTACATAGAAGAGCCCCTCCTCAATATCACCTTCAACGCCCATCGTGGCCTCAAGCATATATCGGAGCGTTAAGTGTAGACCATCGTCCTGCAACCGCATATGATTGAAACATGTTGGAACTGTACTTACGGCTGTGGTCTCCTCACCGGCTTCCGGGAGCGAAAAATCAGCTTCAATCGTGATTTGTCTCTCAGTGGGAACATCTTTCTCATCGTGAGGTACATGAAAGTCCTCTTGCCTGATTCTCCGTAAGGCGGGATTGATGGCAAACATTCTGGTAAGTGCTTGAAGTATCGCAGTTTTCCCCGATCCATTTGGTCCAATGATTATTGTAGTTGATTCATCGAATGAAATCTTCTCCGGTTTAGACCCAAAGCATTGAAAGTTAGATATTCTAAGTTCTTGCAGTTTCATTTCTTAGTATCCTCAAATAGCTTGTTGGGCCTCAGAGACGCGCAGTCAGCTTTGAGGCAAGATTATCGCGTAACCAGGATTAGAATGATGCTTCAAAAAAGCCAGATTTAGCCTGTTTGATATATAGACTGAGATGCATTCTTCGATCTGTTGACCGGAGAAACTATACAATGCGTCATAAGTTGCTTATTGTGCAGGCGTTTATCGCATTGATGTCATCAACCCGTGAGTGAGCGCCCAACTATAATAGCTAGTCCGCTGCCTCCTTTTTCAGCACACGTGATAACCTTTATACTGCATTTCGCTTCACAAAAATGGAGTAGACGACGGCAACGCTGAACAGGAATGAATGGTAGCCAGCTTTTCCTCAGAAACAGAGGGTTGGTCTCATCCAGCTAAAAAATTTGACATAATATTTTTCACAATTATACCTGCTAACTAACCGATATGCAACCAACAGAATTTTCATATAGCCGCTTTTTGATACTGCGCAACCCGTGCTAGCTCAAGTAATCAATAGATACACCTTCCCCGTTCACCCCATCCACACCTACCCCGCCTCGAACAACGCCCGCGCCAAATGCAACTCATCATACGGGATCTTGCCGTGGAATCGCGCAAAGATTGGGCCGAGTAGCTCTGCGCCATCTTCGTTGAACGCGACGAAGACTGTCTCTAGTATGTCGGGCGAAAGTTGTGATTCGGCGCGCAGGGCGTCGATCAGCGTTTCGGCTTCGGATCCGGCGTCGGTTTTAGTGTAGTTGCAGAGATGGGTGATGATGGTGCCGCGCTTGACGTTGTAGAACTCCAGCACCAACACAAAAATCTTACTTACTTATCCAAAAAAGTTCCGTACCACATTTCAAGGATCAGAAATGGCTTCGCTCAGGCTCAGCCGAGCGGGACAGAACTTTTCTGGAGAGTTATACAGCAAGCGAACAAAGGCTTTCGGGCGTATACTGAGCAGTCTGTGGTTAGCCATTTGAGGGTAGAGAGGTTTGATTCTCTTGTGTAATTCGAATCAAGAATCGCAGTGCTTCGTTGACAGATTCAGAGTCAGGAAACACTTCGGCCACATCTGGTGCCAAGTGGATAGTATAGTTCCCAAAGCCATTTCGTTTTGGTCCAACTTTCCGAACTCGCAGATTTTTCAAGTTATATTCTGGTCGCAGTTCGCCATCGTCGTCGATTTTAGCCTTCTTCATAAGCATTTTTCTCACTTCTTGTTGCTTCTCGTGCACTGATTAAACGTGCTCTGTTTTCGCGTTCCGTATAAGATAATACCAAAAGACGGTTATTCTTAGATTGACCTATCATGATGTATCTTTCTTCATCATCAGAATGATCTGGATCATAAAAATCAACGTAGAAAGGATCATCAAAAATCGTCATAGCCTCATCGAAGGAGACCCCATGTTTTGATAGATTTGTCTTTGCTTTGGTTTCATCCCAGTCAAATTCCATGTGTGCATTATATCACGATATGATAGAAGATTGAACACTCTCGCAAAATCGATATTCTGTGCAAGATAGCAACTCGCGCTACCCCAATATCCGTAATCGCTCAGTTCACCCCTAAATAGTAGACAGCTAAAATTGTTAACAGGCAGAGCAAGTTTTTATTTTTTCTCGCAGACGGAAAGGAACGCAGACAGATCTTTTGCTTTGTTTTGTCTGCGTTCCTTTCCGTCCGTGAGAAAAACTGCTTGTCGTCTTGAGGCAACGCTTCACTATACGGCCACAACGAATCAACCCACACCTACCCCGCCTCGAACAACGCCCGCGCCAAATGCAACTCATCGTACGGGATCTTCCCGTGGAATCGCGCAAAAATTGGGCCGAGCAGCTCTGCGCCATCTTCGTTGAACGCGGCGAAGACCGTCTCTAGTATGTCGGGCGAGAGCTGTGATTCGGCGCGCAGGGAATCGATCAGCATTGTGGCTTCGGATCCGGCGTTGGTTTTAGTGTAGTTGCAGAGATGGGTGATGATGGTGCCGCGCTTGACGTTGTAGAATTCCATTAGCTCGGGCACGGTGGATCCGCTGACGAAGGCTTCGCCAACCTCTTGCATACGTGTCTTTTTGGTGCGGACCACGCGCACGGTTTGGTTTTGTGCTTTGGGATTTTCGGCAATCTCGTGTTCGGTGCAGAAGGTGGTGATGGCGTGCAAAAATTGCTCGCCATATTGACCACATTTGCGCTCGCCCACGCCATGGATCGTGCGCAGCGCGGCGACCGAGTGCGGAAAGTGGATGGACATTTCGTGCAGCGAACGGTCGGCGAAGATCATGTACGGAGCCAAGCCCTCGGCGTCGGCCAACTCCTTTCTCAGCGTGCGCAGCGTCTGGAAGAGATCGACATTGTAGTCCAACGCCTCGCCGCGGACGTGCGTGGCGCTGCGATCTTCGGCCACGATGCCAAAGAACTTTTCGCCCTTGAGCACGGCACTGCCTTTGTCCGTAATCTTGAGACTGCCATAGGTCATGTCTTTGGTCAGCAGACCCGCACGCACAAATTGGGCGGCCAGATCCTTCCATTGGTCGGCGCTGTATTCCAGCCCGATGGCATATGTGGAGAGCCGTTCATGGCCCCGTTGCAGAATGTCCTTTGCCTGGGAGCCGCGCAAAACCTTGATAAGATAGCCAGCGCCAAAAATTTGTTCGGTGCGCAGAACAGAGGAGAGGAATTTTTGGGCGGGCGCGGTGAGATCTTCATTCTCTTCTTCAGAACGAAGGCAATTATCGCAGCGCTCGCAATTTTCTTTGGTATATTCTTCGCCAAAATAGGCCAGCAGCGGACGCCGCCGACAGACGCCCGATTCGGCCCAACTGACCATCTGATCCAGGCGGTCGGTGCGCCCCTGTGCTTCGGATTCGGCCCCCTGCTCGATAAAATGTTTGATGGTGCCCACGTCGCCATAGGAGTAAAAAAGCAGACAATCGGCGGGCAGACCGTCGCGCCCGGCGCGGCCAATTTGCTGATAATAGTGCTCCATATTTTGGGGCATGTCGGTGTGCAAAACGTAACGCACATCGGGCTTGTTGATGCCCATGCCAAAGGCCACCGTCGCCACCATCAGCGGGATATCGTCGCGGATAAAAAGCTCTTGGTTGCGCTGTCGCACCTCGGAATCGAGACCCGCGTGGTAGGGCAATGCGCTAAAGCCCGATGCGTTGAGGGTGGCGTTTAAATCATCCACTTTTTGGCGCGTGGAGCAGTAGATAATGCCCGATTCGTCGCGATGTTTTGTGGCAAAATCGATCACCTGCTGGAAAACGTCGCGTTTGGTTTGGACGCCAATATAAAAGTTGGGGCGGTCAAAACCGGCGATGAAAGTATTCTCTTCGCTCATCTCCAGCGACTGCTTGATATCCTCTTGCACGCGCGGGGTGGCGGTGGCGGTGAGCGCGGCACAAACCGCGTGCGGGTAGCGTTTGCGCAGGGTGATTAGCTTGCGATATTCGGGTCGAAAATCGTGCCCCCATTGCGAAATACAGTGCGCTTCGTCGATGACCAACGCCTGCACATTCACTCGATCCAGCAGCCCCAATGTGTCGGGTCGCATCAACGTTTCGGGGGCCATGTAGAGCATTTTGCTCGCGCCACGTTCCACCCGCTGCACCGCATCGCGGTAGTCGATAGCGCTGAGCGTGCTGTTCAAAAAGTCGGCCTCTACACCCAATGCGCGCAGCTGGTGAACCTGATCCTGCATCAGCGAAATCAGCGGCGAAACGACCAGCGTCAAGCCATCGAGCAGCAACGCGGGCAGCTGATAGCAGAGCGATTTACCCCCGCCCGTCGGCATGATCACCAGCGTATCTTTGCCCTCCAAAACGTTCTGGATCACCGCCTCTTGCGGCGTTCGAAACTCGTCGTAGCCAAAGACACTTTTGAGCATTTTCAACGCATCGTCCGGCGAGTTTTTGCCCCATTCAGGCTTCTCGAATTCTGGTGCGGGGGGTAGCTCTGTATCGAAGAAAGGGGGTGGATCGTCCATTCCGTTGAAGCCGAAGTCGGGTGGCGGTTCTGGTGGACTTGTGTCCGCATTGAAAAGGTCGAGTTGTCCATTTGCTTGTCGTTCAATTACTAGCCGTTCAATCGCAGCGTCCTGATTGAGCAGTTCGCCCCCTTCGTCGATATGCAGCACGGGGATCTCGTTTTGCGTCAACGATTTGCCGATCAGTTTGGAGCGGTGGCACATTTCGGGCTTGCCCTCGCTGCACATCAACACGATCCGCTGCTGCTGCTCAAACGCCTTGCTGATCCGCGTGAGACCCGTTTGGTAAAAGTCCTTCTTTTCGACGGAATCATAATTGAGGGTGCCATTGGTGTAGCAATCCGCCCCGATTGGTCGCCCACCCAATAGATCGCCCATAAAGAGATATCGAATATTCTGCGCTTTCAAGGCCGCATCCAGCTCGAACTTTGAAAACTCGGGTTTAAAGCGCGAATAGGGCTCGGATCGCACATCGACCAAATACGCAATCTCGTATTGCTTAAGCAGCGCGATAAACTCGTCCATGGATCGCTGTCCATAGCCGATGGTGTAAATTGGGATTGTCGATATGTCGGGTTGGCTTTTGGTGCTCATTTATAGATGTTCCTCAACTTCCTCTGTGAAGAGCCATGCGCAAAGACCAAGCGCACAAAAGGCCCCCACAAATTGGGCAATAATGAAAGAGGGCGCATCCACCGGCCGAATCCCGGCGAAGGTGTCGGAGAGAGTGCGCGCAATCGTCACTGCGGGATTGGCAAAGGAGGTTGAGGCAGTAAACCAGTAAGCAGCAGTGATATAAAGGCCAACGGCCATGGCAACCGCATCTTCTTTGACCCGTAGCGTCGCCAAGATCGTAAAGATTAATCCAAATGTTGCGACCCACTCAGCCAGCCACTGACCAGGGCCAGCCCGCATTTTTGCCGACAGTTGAAAAAACGGCTCTTCGAACATAAGGTGAGCAATCCATACGCCAATCAAGCCGCCGATAATCTGCACGACTATGTATAGAACGCTGTCGAATAGTGGCAGCGTGCGCTTCATCGCGAAAACAGCGGTGACGGCGGGGTTAAAGTGCGCGCCAGAGATTGGGCCCAGCATTGTGATTAGTACAACAAGTATTGCACCAGTGGGAATCGTATTACCCAAAAGTGCGATGGCAACATTTCCGCCCGCTAGTTGTTCGGCCATAATGCCCGATCCAATCACTGTTGTGAGCAAAAGGAGTGTACCGACAAATTCAGATGTAAGACGGCGCGCCAAATTGGTTGAGCCCATTTCAAGATCCCTACTATCTAATTTTCCTATACTTCCCAGAAAAATTCTGTTCTGCTGTCGCGACGGCGACTATTGTGTGAACGGTGAGGTTGGTCGAAGCCATTTCTGTTCTTTGAAATTTGGTACAGAACTTTTCTGGATATGTATATAGTGTTTACAAAGTGGCGTTTTATAGAAGACGAGGAATATCCATCATGAAGACGCTATATTGTTAAGTATTGTATCATGCCCAGTCTTATTCGTTTGCGTATGGTAAGAGACTTGGGTAACAATTGAAAAAAAGTAATGGAGATATGATAAAATAAGGAGAATTAACATTCAAGATTATAGATTTTCGAATCCAATCATAGGGGAAAAACAGTGTCGAAGGCAAGCTACCTATTAGCCGAAGAACCAGCAATTGATCTAGCCGTTGTTGCTGCGGAAATAAGAAACTTAGAAGAATATATCATCAAGGATGAAGTTTACCGCACCGTCATTGCCTCGACGCCGGGTGGCGACAGAAATCTACAGATGACAGGAGGCGATCTGCTGGCACGGCTCTATCGGCTACAGCAGCAGCGTACAGAGTTGACAGATGCGCAGCAGAATGAGTTAGAGACGCTACAATCACAAGCTGATAAGATCATTAAGAGCTTACGCACTCGCTTTCATGGACTTGCAGAACGAGAAGTGAAGACACGCTTGAACAGTATTGCATGGTTTTTAGATGATTGTGCATCCGATCAAAAACGATGCCGCACGGAGTTTCCATTTGAAATTCGAAACCGCCAGCGAATTGAAGAGCTGTTGAAGCAATTTGGCGAAGGTGGATTAAGCGAGGAACTAGCGACACAGTTAAAGAGCATAGATCAGCGAATACGTATCTCCACTCGAGCATCTGAGTTTGTTTGGGACGCCCGTATAGAACCCTTCTTTCCGAAATCGCCATATTGGTATCTATACGTATTGCCATAATTACAGATTCCAATGCAGGTAGATTTTAATGTAGGTAGGTTCAAAAATAGAGATGGATCTACCTACATTTGGTTGGGACTGTACCACAAAGTGTGTCAACGACTTTGTTGGTCTAAATAATCTAGCGCCATTGTACATAACTTGAGAGAGTCTCATTTAGTTTGTGACTAAAGGAAGCAGTATCTCAAACGAAGATTGACGTACAGTGTCAGGTTCCAGTATCACCTTTTCTACCTTACTCTCACCCTTAGGCGATACTTTTGCAGCCTCTTGTGTTGTGCGCGTCGGTGCAATACCGGCGTCGGCCAATGCACGAGCAGCATCAACACGTCCATGACCGAATTTACCATCCCAACCTTTCTCGCCTAGATCTCTGCTCGTTCTAAACAAAATTCCTGCAATTTCTTCTGCAGATCGGTTTGCATCTTGGCTAAGCAATAGACCTGCAATCCCGGCCACATGGGGAGCAGCCATACTCGTGCCGCTCATGTAGCTAAATGCATCGTTATCTGTGAGATTTTCGCCGATACCAGTACTATAAATCATATAGCCCGGAGCTGACAGATCGATGTTGCGGCCATGGTTGCTGAGTACCCAATGTTCATCGCGATCATCGGTCGCAGAAACGCCGATTACGCCTTCATAGGCCGCTGGATAATATTCAACATTGCTGTGCTCATTCCCTGATGCAGCGATAATCAGCACGCCTTTTTCTTGTGCATATTGAATCGCTTTTTCGATGGATGCAGAGCTTTGATCACTACCAAGGCTTAAGTTGATGATATCCGCATTGTTGTCAACAGCGAAGACAATCCCTTTAGCCACGGTTGACCAAGTGCCGTAATTATCGGCATTCAATACTTTTACGGCGATTAACCCGCATCGAGGGCAAATCCCAACCGTGCCAATTTCGTTATTAATTTGGGCGGCTAAAATACCGGCTATGTGTGTACCATGACCATGGTCGTCCCTGAAATCTGCACGATTATTAACAAAATCGTAGCCTGCAACAACTGGTGTATCAAATTCACTATGTTGCGGATTGAGACCCGTATCTAGTACTGCAATCACCGTACTGTGATGACCAAGTGTGTAATCCCAAGCTGTTTCTAGCTGTAATACTTCCTGCGCATAAGATTTTTGCCAATCCTGTAACGCTGGATCGTTAGGCATGTAAGTACCTCGTACAATTATTAAATCTGACTCAACTGTTGCAATTGCAGGATCGCTAAATGTTGATTTGCTCAAGCTAGCGGTGACACCCCCAGTGTCTTTGATTATCACCTCGGCCATATGAAGCGCCGCAGTCCAGTCCACTAAAGTCGCATTCATATTATCCAAAACTTCTTTCCGTTTTGCCTCGCTTGTCTCTGGCTCAAAATGAATAAGTAATGTCTCATTCGTTTGTGAGGCATTTGCAGCCTTGGCTACTTGCTCTTCTACAAAAACAGATCCCATGCCAATAAATAATGCGATAAAAATCAGCCATCTGTATCTGCCCAGAAAAGAGACAGCACTTTTCTGGATTTTCAGTTGGGAAACAGAGCTTTTTTGGAAAAGTATAGATATAGAGAAAAGTATAGATAGGGGATGGGTTTTTTGTGATGTGGAAATAGGAGAGAAGAGTTGATAATGCGCGCTTTTCGACATAAAGAATGTTCCGGTAAATCGTTCTTTCTATTTGAACTTTAAGCTAATTCAGAAAAATAATTATACGAACTTTCAACGCTTTTCCTGAATTAGCTTGCGGCTATGTTTAGTGTGTTGTTTTTACAATGTTGTTTTTACAATAGCCTTCGTACAGAATAAGGGCCAAAGTCTACTAAGAATATGAACTTTAGGAGGAAGAGTAACAACAGTTTACTGTGAAAAACAATTAATCGCTATACGCTTAAACTCTCTCAATTAGGCTGGATAACTACGGTATACCGCGCGTGGAATTCGCGTTATTCATGCGCAAATTAAATGGATTGGATCGAATGTAGTTTGATTTCGTTACTATTTCACAAGATATTATTTAGTGGCACCCATTCGGTTCCTAACTTAGGCAACCCACAGAGAGCTAAACGGCTATATTCTATGCGATAAAATCAACATATTTTGGCAGACCAACCAACAATGGCTTTCTAAAATTTGTATGGTCAACACCGATTGAATGGAGTGGGGTTGTTTGCATTTACATCGAAACTAGCAACTCCACCACGTAAAACATCACAAAAACCTAAAATGAAGGCAATTGACACGCATACTTTTGCGCAGCCATCACATTTGATATAGTATATCGTTGTACACTACTCCCACCTTCACACAACTTCAAGAACGCACAAAGAACAATGATTGTACAAATATTGATTAAGAAAAAATTATCGTTTATAGCCTTTTTTGGCGTGCTGCTTTTTTCGTTTTGTCAAGGATGTACAGCAGGACGAATTCCTCCAACCCGAACGCCATTGCCAACATGGACCTCTACACCGGTTACGGCTTCATCTGACTCATCTTCCAATAATGCTCAATCGCAAGGCGAAAACACTAACTTAGCGCAAGCCGTTTCATCTGCACCGCAAGAGACCGCTGTTCCTGCTGATATATTTGCGACAGACACCCCTCAACCAACGGCAACACCTCTACCGACAAATACATCAACACCAACTCCATCATTTACGCCAACGTCGGTACCTCAACCAACAGCAACCCCACTTCCAACAAATACGCCGGTGCCAACTCCAACACCTAATTTTGGGTTTGAGCTAGAGAGCGTTGAGCGCTTCCCTACTGAATCTTTGGCACAGAATGTTGTTCGGATCTTTGTTTATGTATATTCACCATTTGAATTTGCCTTAGCGGATTACACAATATCGGTTGCGCGTAATGGGACACCTTTGGATGTGGATGCTCTCTCGAGTAGCGGGTTGCCAAGCCAAACAAGACAAGAACCAAGTGCATACACGCGTTTCACAAACTTGGATGTAATTTTTGTAGAGACTCAAGCAGGCGAATGGGTCGTTCAACTGTTAGATTCGACGGGGCAAGCTGTGGGGCCAGAAGCTAAGTTTGAAGTAACTGACGATGAAGAAACGAGGGAACTGTACGTACGCTATCGCCAACGGTAGGATAACAGAATGAGCGATCTTCGTTAAATGAGGTAAAAAAAGGGGATACTTCTTGACACAAAAAGTATCCCCCTTTTTTTTAAAAGCTTAGTGATATAGTTGAACTGCTTTTACTGATATTTCATTTCCCATTCATCATTAGCACCCGGTTTTGGCAAGAAGTACAGAAACATCGAGAAGGACTGATCGGGCTCAAGCGTTAATTCTGCATTGCCAGAGAGTCCACGCCATGGCGAACTGACTGAGAAAGTAAACCGCCCCGCTCCGCGAATAATGCTTATAGTTTCGCCAGGCTGCAAATCGTACTCATCCGGCGAAAGAGTGAAACGTACTTCGTGCTCAAAAACATTTTGTACAATTAACTGAATTTGCCCGGCAGGAATTTCTACATCAGTGGGCACAATTTTTTCTGGTTCATCTACCTGCGGTTCACTCGATGTCGATTCTGCGACTGCCGTAGGCGGAGGCCGAACTGGCGGTGCCGTAACCACCACTGGTGCGGGAACTGCTGTTGGAATTAAGGTCGCCGTTGGCAACGGAACGGGTGTTGGGGCAAGCCGTCCATCTGTAACATCTGTAACAGGAAGCGTTGCAATATCACCATCACAAACAATTAGCTGATTGCTTGAATTAACCCAACCACCCAGTGCAACAGATTGATCGACAGCAATCCATTGATTGCTGCTATCACGTCCGATAACAGAAACTCGCCCTCTATTAGTAGAGGCGCTGCCATCTGACAATATTGATGTCACAATCAAATAGTTGAGCCCTGGTCCGCTTCGTACATTCAACTTATCAACTTGCACCTGACAGGCAATTGGTCGGGGCTGTTCAATTACATTGCTATCCGTATCAACTTGGCTAACTTCAACATCTTGGTTATTCTGGCTGTCTTGGGCAACAATAGGTTGCAAGTCGGCTGTGCTGATTTGGCTGTTGGCAATTCTGCCTATGTTAGTATCTTCACTTAGCGCATAATAAAATCCAGGCTTAATTTCTTGTGGAATCCACTCGCAAGCAGAGTCACTATCAATCGTTATGCAGCTACGACGATAGAAGCTCACCTCGGTACTTTCTTCTACCTCAAATTCCCGAACTGTGGCGGGCGGTAACTCGTACAGTTCATTGTTGAAAATCAATGTTTCACGTTGACCGCTTCGATTTTGAATCCATATCCGATCCGATGGAGGGGTTCCAGCAGATTGAAGCACTAACTGAGTCGGTGCCCCTTCTTGCAGTTTATTGAAAACTTCGTAAAATCCATCTGCCTCAACCAAATATGGATCCCAGAAACAGGTTGATTCATTTTCTGGCGCGTCAGCATCGCAGTTAAACATATTCAATGGCGCGGGATTACGTCTCAGCTGTATTCCAAGTGAGCGCAAAGGTGCCAACCGATAGAGTTCCCCCTCGACGAAAAAGGTCACGCTAGCAGAAGTCCGGTTTGCCACAACAGTTCCATCGATAGCGTCTGCATAAGCAGCGTCAGTCAAGGTTGAATCAATTGATGCCACCTCATCCAGTGCAGCACCGGATTCGACCACTTCAGTCGAATCCATGTCAGATGCTGATTCAATGATTGTGTCTAACAACGTAGGCACTGACTTAGAAACAGCCTCTGTAGGAGGGAAAAAAGTAGCGGCGGGCAATGTAGTAGTAGGAAGCGTAGTAGTCCTGATACTCGTCGTATTCGTTACAGTGTCTGTTTGATAAGGAACCGTGAGCAATGGAGCCGGAACAGTATTTTCCGTTATATTCAGTATACCTGCAATGGCTATATTATTTGCTACAATAATTGTGGCTGCAGATATAAACGTAGCTACGAATAGAAAAAAAGATCGTACGCAATGTTTTTTAAACATTACACTCATCCTAGGTAATAAATTTTTTAGATTGAATGTGGTGAAGGAGTGGGACAACGTACTATTGTGCTTACTGCGGAGCATAAAAGTGGATTAGACACACTGTAAGAAAAGCGTGGAAGGCTTGGCCTTCCACGCTTTTAGAAAAATTATTTTGTTTCACGATAGATCACGTGGCGCCGGAGTGTTGGATCAAACTTGCGCAATTCCATACGATTCGGATCGTTACGTCGGTTCTTGGTTGTCAAGTAAACGTGCGAGCTCTCAGTGCTACGCATCTTCACAATTTGACGGGGTCCTCTTCTAGCCATTTTATACCTCTACTGTACTATACTTGTTCAGAAAAGCGTTCACCACACTACTAAAGTACAGAGATGAGATATCGCTTTTCTGGTCGACTATATACTTTTGCTTATGAGCGTGAATTTTTCAATGTGCGATCAAAAATTTCTTCTTGAAGCGCAACTTTCTCAGCTCGTCTATCAGATTTTTTCTTTTTAGGCTTTGGTTTTGTTAGTTCGCCATCGTCACTATCACCATCATCGCTCATTGCTCTTTTGAAGGCTAGCTCCATGGGCGAAAGTACTTCAACATTTTCATACGGATCATCGACCATTTCGATTTCTTCCTCAGCAGTAGTCTCTTCCTTTGGTGGAATAGCTGCTTCTGGTTCTGGTCGTAACCCCTTAATGCTCAGATCGACACGGCTGCGGCGACGGCTGATCTCGATAATGCGGGCTTCGAGCTTTTCGCCAATTTTTACCACGTCACCTGGGTGTTTGATATAGCCGGATGCCATTTCGCGCACATGAAGGAGTGCATCGCGTCCGATACCAATATCAATAAACGCACCATAATTCTCCATTCTAGAGACAGTGCCTTCTACAATATCATCTTTGTTCAGATCGCGAATTGTTTTGGTGTCAGGCGAAATCATGGTCAAGCTAATTCGATTACGATCTCGATCTAGCTCTTTAATCCAACAAGTGATTTCTTGTCCTTGTTTCAGGACATCCGTTACTTTGCCAATACGATTTAGCGATAATTCTGAAATATGCAACAGGCCGTCGCGTCCAACACCAATGTCTACAAAAGCGCCAAAATCTGCAATGCGTTTTACTTTGCCAGTAACTTCTTGACCAACGCTAAGCACACGTACGACTTTATCGTCTGAAGCCTGCTCTTTGCCTTTCTTAGCCGACTTTTTTGTAGCTGATTTTTCTGCAGATGTTTTTGTGGTCGCAGCCTCAGCGGCTGGCTTTTCGACAGCAGCTTCCGCAGCTGGCTCTTTCGCAGCCGATTCTTGTTCAGCGACTGGCTCTTGCTTAGCAGTTGATTCGTTATCAGATGATTTTTGCTCAGCGACTGGTTCTTTAGCGCCCATTTCTACAGCAGGCTCTTCAATGGCCATCTCTGCCACTGGCTCGTGCTCAACGACTAGACCTTCGTCAGCCATCTTTTCAATGACTGCCTCTGCCACTGGTTCTTCAGGAGCCGACTCTTGCTCAGTGCTTTCTGCTTCTTTGGTCAATTCCGCAACCGGCTCTTGCTTAGCAACTGGTTCTTCGGCGGCTGGTTTTTCAGCAGTTGGTTCTTTAGCGCCCATTTCTACAGCGGGCTCTTCAATAGCCATCTCTGCCACTGGCTCGTGCTCAACGACTAGATCTTCGTCAGCCATCTTTTCAACGATTGCATCTGCCACTGGTTCTTCAGGAGCCGAATCTTGCTCAGTACTTAGCTTTTGCTCAGCAGTTGGTTCTTCGACAGCAGCTTCCGTGAATGATTCCGCAGCAATTGGCTTTTCGACAGCCGCTTCTGCCACAGGCTCCGTCGCAACTGACCCTTCTCTAACAGCTTCTGCCACTGGTTCATTAATAACAACTTCGTCGACAATAGCTCCTGCCAATGATTCTTCAACAGCAGTCTCTGTGACAACGGCTTCTGGGACCTCTACCACATCTACTATATCAACAATTTCTACTAAGTCCACAACTTCAATTACCTCTACCGGATTTTCATCGCTAGCGGCATTCTCCTCAGCTATTACATCGGTTTGATCGGTCATAATGATATTGCCCTTCATGCTTCCAGCATAACGAATCTAGGTGTCCAAAATAGCCCAGATATATCGCTCTGCTGCCGCCCTCGAATAATGTTGTCCGTGCAAGATAAATGATAGAAATCGTAAAATAATAATAGTCTTGAATTGCGCTGCCATCAAAAATAAATATTTATCCCACTTGGAATCACTATCACTTTAATATTTTGTAGCAGCAAAAAAATAATTTACGTTTCGTTTTTTGGACACACGAACCTTTAATAATGAATAGTTTTCCATTATACTTGGTGGAACACAAATTGACAAAGATTTACCTATACAAAAAGCGTCAAGTCAGCCATTTATTGATAGATAACTCTAGATTCATTTCTAGGAAGAATAAGGCTTAGGGAAAAATGCAAATATCCGATACAAATGTAGCAAAAAGTGCTTACACAGAGTTAGAAAATCGCCTGTATGAAATTCATAATCTTGGCGCAGCGGCCAATGTCTTATATTGGGATCAATCAACTTACATGCCGCCGAAGGGCGCGCCCGCACGTGGGCGACAACTTGCTACGCTTCAAAAACTAGCACACGAAAAGTTTACAGAAGTAGAGATAGGCCGCCTGCTAGACAAAGCCGAATCAGAAACCCAAGAACTTGAGTATGAATCGGATAAAGCATCGCTTCTGCGGTTGACCAGACGCAAATACGAACAATCTATAAAAGTTCCACCTGAATTTACGGCAGAACTATCACAGCACGCAATTGAATCGTATAGCATTTGGGCAGAAGCACGCCCAGAAAATAACTTTGCTAAAATGCAGCCCTTGCTAGAAAAGACATTGGATCTAAGCCAACGCTATGCAGCGTTTTTTCCCAACAAGGCACATCCGGCAGATGCGATGATTGATGAATCCGACTATGGCATGTCTGTAGAGACGATCCGCCCAATTTTTGCAGAATTGCGGACACGAACTATTCCGCTGGTTAACAAAATAATGAACAAAGCTGAAATCGATAATTCATGCTGTTTTCAACATTTTCCCGAGGATAAGCAGTGGCAATTTGGGATAGACATGGCCACATGCTTTGGGTACGACCTAACGCGCGGTCGCCAAGATAAGACATTGCATCCATTTATGATCAATTTTTCGATTGACGATGTTCGGATCACAACCCGTTTTGATGAAAGTCGATTAGATGATGGCCTATTTAGTACCCTACACGAAACGGGGCACGCACTTTATGAGTTAGGAATCGATCACGCGTTAGAGGGGTTGCCATTAGCAGATGGAACATCGGCTGGAGTACACGAAAGCCAATCGCGTTTATGGGAAAATATTGTGGGGCGCAGCCGTGGATTCTGGAGCGCTCACTATTCAACATTGCAGGAACGTTTCCCCAAACAGTTAGGCTCTGTGGATCTAGAAAAATTCTATCGTGCCATTAATAAAGTTGACCGCACATTAATTCGTGTGGATGCAGATGAGATAACCTACAATTTACACGTAATTATCCGCTTCGATCTTGAGCTTGAATTATTGGAGGGCAAACTCGCAGTTGCCGATCTGCCCGAGGCATGGCACGCCCGCTATGAATCCGACTTGGGCGTCCGTGCGTCAAACGACAGCAATGGTGTACTGCAAGATGTGCATTGGTATGCAGGTGTGATAGGTGGTGCTTTTCAAGGTTATACACTAGGCAATATTATGGCTTCGCAATTCTATGCTGCCGCATTGAAGGACAAGCCTCAGATTCCAGCAGAAATTGAAGCTGGCTCATTTGATACGCTGCATGATTGGTTACGCACAAATATATATAGTCATGGCAGTAAGTTTACAACGGCTGAAATTTTAGAACGTACGACCGGTGGCGGCCTGAATCTGAACCCCTATGTAGATTATCTTAGCGCAAAGTATGGCGAAATTTACGAACTTTAAATATATTCCCTCCAGAGAATTTTATCCCGCCCGGCTGAGCTAGGTCGAAGCCATTCCTGTTCTTTTGAATGTAGTACAAAACTTTCCTGGATAAGTAAAAGAGAGTAAGGGCTTGTATAATTTTGGTTTAGCCATAAAGGAGCGAAAAGCGTATATGAGCCACAAAGATCTGATGATTGGCATTCTAAGCCCTGGTGATATGGGCCACACTGTGGGTAACGTACTACGCGAAAACGGTGCGCGCGTCATCACCTGTTTGGAGGGCCGCAGCCAGCGTACGGAAAAATTGACGGAAGATGCGGGCATCGAAATTGTGGACTCCTACCCAGCACTGGTCGAACAGGCGGATCTCTTGCTCTCGATTCTGGTTCCGGCGCAGGCGTTGCCAACGGCGACCAAAGTAGCGTCTGCGCTCGCATCGACAAATACAAGCGTGCTCTATGTCGACTGTAATGCCATTGCACCCGAAACCACGCGCCAAATCGAACGGGTGATTGTAGAGGCTGAGGCGCAATTCGCGGACGCTTCGATCATTGGTCCGCCGCCACGCAGACCCGGCATTACACGCTTTTATACATCTGGCAAGGATGCTGGCGGCTTTGAAAAGTTGAATGAGTATGGTCTACAAGTTGTTTCGCTAGGTGATGAAATTGGTCATGCGTCGGCTATCAAAATGTGTTATGCAGCACTAACCAAAGGAACATCGGCGCTTGCAGCCGAACTCTTTACCGCGGCCAGTGCCATGGGTGTCTTTGAGCCACTGGTTGCAGAATTTCAGCTTAGCCAATCCGAGCGCTACGAATCACTTTCACAATCTGTTGCGCGCATCCCCATGAAGTCACGGCGCTGGGTGGGCGAAATGGAAGAGATTGCCAAATCGTTTGAAAATGTGGGACTCACGCCCAAAATTATACAAGGCGCAGCAGATGTCTATCGTTTGATGGGCAGCACAACATTGGCCGACCGTACCCCTGAAGATACAACGCCATTTCCTTCTTTGGAAGAAACCGTGACTGAGTTGGTGAAGAAGAGTAAGAAAGGTTAGAGGGGTTACGAAAATTTCATACCTAAGCAAAAAGGAATTGTTCACATAGCAGCTTGTCGAAGAGAGCTACTCTGAGTACAGAAAAGTATTCTCCAACCGCCTATTGGTCGAGTATACATGCAAAATGTGTAGTAAGCACAAGTTACCAAACAAGGTAAACCTCAACAATAAAAAGATGTGTCGAGACGCTCGACACATCTTTTTATTGTTGAGGTAACACTCTATTATATCGTTACTATTTAGTTCGGGGCTATACCACAAAGTGTGTGGATGAATCTGCCTGGGTAAGTAATTTAACGACATTTACACACAATTTGGGACAGTCTCTTTAATTATTAATGAGAGGAAGAAAAACCAACGTTCCACTGCTGCTCTGCCCTGTTAATTGACCAGTAACTGCTGTGTCAGTATTGTCAGTGATATTGTTTAGCACAATTTGTGTATCAATCCAGTTTTTAAAAAGCGCTACGTGTGTGTAAACCCCATATGCATTTGCCTTTGCGCACCCTTTACCCCAACTTACCACACCAACTTGAACCCATTCTTCATTCTCTTGAATAACCAACGGACCACCGCTATCACCAGAACATGCATCCTTGCCACCTTCTGCATAGCCAGCGCAAAGCATATTCTCAGAAATTGAATATCCCTGCGGTATATATGAGCTGGCACATGTATTATTTGTAACGAGAGGCACATTGACACGATGAAGCTGATTTACTCGGATGTTTGTTTCTGTGCGGCCCCAGCCGATTATAGTGCCAAGTGCTGCGCTCTCGTCGACGTTTTCCATTGAGTTATTGGCCATTTTAACAATTGGCTGCGTAGAAGGAGTTGTCAATTTGATAAGAGCTAAATCCGAATCGCCAGTGTTTCTATCATAATTTGGGTGACGGATAATCTGTTCAACTGAAATGCGCTCACCAACCGTTGATCGTAGTTCATTCTGCCCAGCCAAGATGTCGATATCACCCGGAACAACTTCTTGACCCGAGATGTATGTGCAATGTGCTGCCGTAAGTACCCATTGCGGGTGAACCAGCGTACCACCACAATACTGTGCCCAAAAGAGATCATCTTTCGCATTTTCAATCAGTGCAACCATCCACGGATAGGCACCAGCCTCGACCTCTTCGCCACCGATAACATTTACCCCATTACCTGATGCATGTGCTGCAGCTACTGGCAATAATGAAGCAAGTAGGGCAAATAAAACAATGAAGTAAGTTGTGCGAATTCTCGTTGTGATGGTTACAGGGCTGTTCATAATTTACTCTCTGGTTCAGTGATTAACTTTCCTTAATCAAAGTGTACCAGACAATAAAGTAAAATTTTTTGTCAGCCAACCATCTATTTACTTACATCAAGCCGTTGTCATGTAGTCAATAAGCTGTCAGTGTCAGAAATATAAGGTGGCAGCTTTTACTCGTTGGAATCATCAGGAGGTTCTACAGCCACGGGTTCTACAGCTACAGTTTCTACAGTCACAGTTTCTACGGCCACTCGCTTTACTGCTCCTATCACATCTTTGAGTACAGGCTTCCGTTTAAAGTAGAGAACTTCGGAGGGTATATTTTTTAATTTCTCTTTAGAAAGGTTGATCCTTTCGTAGACCAACAAAATTAGATCACTCCGTTGTGCTTGACGCACTTTTTTAACTTTACGTTCTAGGTAGTCGGGATGCCAGAAGCCAACAATTTCTATGATGGCACGCCGACCATCCTTTTTGTGTGTAATAGCAAAGTCAGGGATCATGACTGTGTCGCCGAGCAGGATTACTTCATCCTCTCGTGTTAGAATCCACGAGCCACGCTTGTCGCCAAATTTTTCTTCAAATTCGTCCGCAAAGCTAGACTCCATTTTTGAATCAAATTCGCCGCTGGCCTTAAAGTGCGACGTGAGCGGTGTTCGATTATCGAGTTGGTAAAGTAACTTTTTGTCGTTATTTGGTAGCTGAATGTTTGCCCACATGCGCCAACGCTTGCCCAGTAAAAGCGCGGGTAAAAAACCAGCAAGTTGTCGACCGTAGCGAGTTGTGGATTGAACGAAGGGTGAAATGGGGCCATCCAGCGTAATCTGATAGCCTGCTTGTTCTTTCCCTTTTGCGTCTATCGAAGTGATGGGGGCGGCCCAGAACATGAGCTTAAAGAGTTTAAGATAGCGCCAAAAATCTTGGTAGCCATCGAAGATGTGGACGATCATTTGATCTGACCAGTAGAGTGCAGCGCGGGAAAGCTCTAGATTGTAACGCATTATGAGGGCTTCTGGTGTCCACTCTGGGCCAGTATCAATGAGGATATGTTCTGCGGGGAGGTCGGCAAAGAACAGTAGCTCAATTTGAGAATGGCTTATGCCTATCTCTTGAGCTACTTCGGCCAGAATTTCGGAGCGAGAAAGTGGGTGCAGCAGATTTTGGTGGCTCAAGACCGGTCCACTCGCAAAGAGGCGAGAGCGCAAGTCTGTTGACGAGATCGCGCCTGTTCGGGCCACATAGTCAGCTTCGTCGCGCAGGACTTTTGCCAATCCGCGTAGTACTAAATAGTCGACGCGGTCGCTTTCATATTTTTCCAAAGCAGCAGTCCACGCAGAGACGGGTTGGTCGACATGGGCGCGGAAGAGTTCGATTAGCTCTTTGGCTGTTTTTTGCCATGTGCTATCGTTGGGCTTGATTGTGCGGACGTAGAGCTTGCCGCTGCGATGATAGATCCGTGGGCGGGCTAAATCGGCTGTGAGCATGGAAAGGATTGAAAGTATAAAAGTTGAAGGGCTAAAAATTTGAAGGGCTGAAGGGTAACGTTATATGGATAAACAATCACCTTGTCATTTCTTTTGCTTTTTCCTTCTCTCGTTCTTTGGCTCGGCGGCGTTGGAAACGATTTTCGTCGACAGTTTTGCGAGCAATAATTTCGTAGAGTGTGGCGTGTCGATTGCCCACTTTGCGCAAGATGCGGCCCAAGCGCTGAACGTATTCTCGTGCGCCCGCGTTGCCACCAAGCACAATAGCGACTTTAGCTTCGGGGACGTCGACACCCTCGTTGAGCACCTTGGAGGTAACCAGCGCAGGATATTCGCCAGCGCGATAGGCTTCGAGGATGGCTTTACGTTCGGCGGCTTTGGTTTGGTGCGTCAGCGCGGGGATCAGGTGACGGCGGGCAATGCGGTAGACGGCATCGTTTGACTCGGTGAAGATAAGCACTTGTTCGTGGATGTGTTCTTGCAGCAATTTATCGAGCGCATCAAGTTTGGCTTCGCTGCTCGCCAACAGTCGCTGGATCCGCTGGCGGGCGAGCACGGCGCGACGAGCTTCGCGGTCGCGGGTGCTCATGCGCATAAGTTCGAGGTACCAGTTTGCGCCACCAGATCGATGCAGCCCGTGCTTGCGGATAAATTCAACGTAGATCTCGTAATCGGCATCGTAAAGATTGCGCTCTTCTGTGGTGAGATCTACGCGAATACGCTCGGTGCGATATTCGGCAAGTTGCTTTCCGATTAGATCTTCGATGCGTTTTTCGTAGACAATGGGACCAATCAGATCCTCGATGCGCCAACGATTGTCGAACTTGTTTCGATGCTGCTCATCCACTTCGGGATAGGTGGCGGTCAGGCCCAATCGATAGGGCGCAGGGGACATGAGCGCAGTTTCGCCCCAAGAGGGTGCGGGCAGATGATGCACTTCATCGTAAATGATGAGCTTGAATTGATTGCCGTGTGCAGCAATTAGGTCGCCTGCGGAGTGATAGGTTGTGACAGTGATCGGCTCGATGATCTTCTCGGCCCCGTAGTAGACGCCTATTTCTACTGGTTTTGATTGGCTTGATTGTGATTGGCTAGCAAAAGCGTTGCTGAGCCGAGCATACCACTGGTGCAAGAGATCGATGGTTGGTGCGACAATGAGCGTAGATCGTCCTACACGCTGGATGGCTTGGATAGCGACAAAAGTTTTGCCCGCGCCAGTCGGCAGAACAATACTGCCAAGGTAGCCAGCATTCTGCCACGCGTCAAGCGCTTCGATCTGGTAGTCGTGCGGCTGGCGGTTGTCTTGAAAGTTTAGGGGAAGCGTTTCCCAGCAGGGTACTCGATCGCGCACACGCATAGAGTGTAACCATGAATCGAGTTGGGGATAATGATAGGCTTCACAACGCCAGCGTGCTTTGATCCACTGGAACGCGGGGTGCATGGCGGCTTGTGCTGGTTTGTCTCTGTGGGCATCAAAGTCATAGAGGACAAGCGTACCGCCTTGAAAGGAAAGCGATGGGTGCATGGGTGTTTTCCGGTAAAGAAACAAGTCTCTTTTACTAGAAAACAGTATATCTTAAAGTGGGCGGAATGACAATGGAGTTATCTGGTTAATCCCATTTAATATATCTGATTATCAATACCATTTATCAAGATGCACGGTACGATTTACGTGTTGACTATATGGAGCGAATTCCTCTACCTGCACTTCGTCCAACTATCGAATCATGGTGGACAGAGATGCAAAAATCTATGCTATGATGGGAGTATATTGAGAAGACACGATCGCGTTAATTAAAAAGAGAGCCATTTCTCGTAACGAGAAATGGCTCTCTTTTTAATTAACGCAGTTTCTGAGGAACTGTATGGAAATCTGTTAAAACAGGTTAGATGCCATCTCTTTAACGTGATTTATCACATTTTCCATATCAGATTGGGGATTTATTCCTAGCCATCCCCACAATACCTCAGAGAACCATCAATGCTTCATTTTATGTGTTTGATCACAATCTATTCAACCACAATCTCTACCACGTCACCAGAACTGCGATCCACTGTTACGGTCGCGGTCTCGCTGTTTGTACTTAACTCGACCACCCACACTTCTTCTCCGTCAATCTCTTGCGGCGTGGCGATTTTCTGTACGATTTCATCATCAAGCAATCCGCCTTCTGTCACGGCCTCGACCGCGGCTGCAATGGCAGCACGGGCGGTTAGTCGGCGGAAGCTAGGAGCACTTGGCGTATTTTCGCTATCGTCATTGCTGCGGCTTGCGGCCAAACGCGTGCGGCCAGGACGGTCGACTAAAGTAACATCTACATCGATCATATCGCCATTGCGCATTGCCGTAATGGTAACCGTATCGCCCGGGGAGGTCTCTGTGACTAAATATCCAACTAGATCCTCGAAGGTATGGACTGATTCACCATTAATAGCCGTGATAATATCGCCATCACCATTTGGGCTTGGGCCACTGCCGCTATCACCCCGCAAATCTGCATCTTCGGATGGACCACCATCAACAACTCGTGAAACGTAAACGCCAAGCTGATTAATGGGCAAATCTAGTTCTTTCGCCATTGCGGGGCCAATTTGCGAGCCGCTGATACCCAAAAACGAGTAGCGGAAGCCGCCATCTTCGATTAAGGCTGGTACAACGCGGCGCACTATCGAAATCGGGATGGTGAAGCCAACGCCTGAGTTGCTGCGAACGGATGATTGAATGGCGAAGTTAACACCAACTACTTCTCCATTCAAATTGATTAATGGGCCACCAGAGTTGCCAGGATTAATGGCTGCATCAGTCTGGATGATTTCTGGCAACGTATAGCGAGATTCGCCAACACCGATTGCCTGCCCACGGCCAAGCGCACTGACAATCCCACGCGTCATGGTGCTGTCGAGGCCAAACGGGTTCCCAAGTGCAATGACCATGTGCCCAACACGAAGCGTGTCTGGCGCAGCGAGGGGTAACGGTTGCCAATCAAAATTTTCGGGCGGCGTTACCTTGATCACAGCTAAATCAGCCTGTGGATCGGTGGCAACAATCTTCGCATCAGCCCAATAGCCATTGGTGAAGAGAACCGTAATCTCTTCTGCATCCTCAACAACATGGTTGTTTGTGATGATGTGGCCTTCATTATCATAGATAAAGCCTGATCCTTGGCCCGCTACCTGATCATTGCCCTCTGGCTGCAAAAATGGTGACGCCGACTGGGCCGATATCACCTGAATGCTAACGACCGATGGCGCAACTGCGTCATATAGGTCGGCCAGCGCATTCTGATCTTGAAAGAGTGATGTGTCCAGCTGCAGAGGCTCAGCAGAATTTGTTGAAATTGTAGTGGTATCTTGCGCCGAGAGCGGTGTATTGCCCCAGGCAAGTGAGCCATAAATCGCACCAAAAATAAGCGCCAACGTTAGGATGGATGCAACGAGAATACGTTGTCCTGTATTCGTTTTGGATTGATGCGAGTTAATGCTCGGGTACTGATTAGATTCTTTTAGTTGATGATTTGGATCATACATTAGGGGATTCTCCCTCGGTTACTAGTTGTTCTTGATTCATTTTACTCAAATTATGTCTGTATATACCTGAGTTTGTTTGATCACGTTAGGACAGGTCTTGCAGTCAATGAGCGTGTTTCTTGAACTTAATTTTACTATTGTTCTGGCTAGCTAGCTTTATGGCTTATTAACCTCGGTTCTTTGATAATACGTTGCGGTTTTCAGCCGAGGCTAACTACACAACTGTTCAAGGATCCTTGATTCTTCTGTATGATATCTGTGCAATATTAATAGTAATTTAGCGTTTTATGAAAATTTTCTGAGAATTTGTTGCTATTTATTATTTTCACTATTCGCTCGTTACTAATGTACTAAGTCGCTCAAGCGTTGCCTGTAGCGCGGCCATTTCATTCCCATAGCCACCCCAATCCCCACTTTGTAGAAATTCTTGCGCCTGTATATATTGCTGATTGGCACCAGCAATTAACTGCTCGATTGTGGCGTCGCCTGCAAGGGGTGCGAGTGTTGACACCCCGCTTGGCGCTTGCGTACTGGGGGCAGAAGCTAGGTTTGCCAGATTAGGGGCATCACCAAAGATCTCTGCGAGATTTTCATCCTCGGCCAATTCGCTGCCAAAGAGTTTTGCCAGAGCTATCCCTAAATTCTCGCCCATTACCACTCGGTCCGTTGTGGCAACAACCACACGAGTTAGCGCAGGGATTGCACTTTCTTCGGACGATTGAAGATAGATTGGCTCGACGTAGATTAGACTTTCACCCACAGGAATGACGAGTAGATTTCCACGGAACACATTACTGCCACCTTGATCCCACAAGCTTAATTGCGCACTAATTTCGGGATCCTGATCAATGTTGGCCTCGATCTGCTGTGGCCCAAAAATTAGCGAATTACGCCCAAATTCATAGACGATGGTTTCGCCATACTTTTCCGGATCATTTTGGGTTGCCATCCACGCCACCATATTATCTTTACTCGCAGGCGTAAAGGGTAAAATCTGGATGAAATCTAACTCATCACTATCGGGCAATTCCATAAGTACATAGTAAGGATCCATCCGTTCCGAATTACCCTGTAAAAGTTCAAGCGGCCACGCCCATAGATCCTCTTTGTTATAAAAGTCACTTGGCTCGCTCATGTGATAGGTGCGATAGACCTCTGCTTGAATTGAGAATAGATCTTCTGGGTAGCGAATATGCGGCAACAGATCAGCAGGCATTTGGCTGGAATCGGTGAAAAGATCGGGGAAGATTTCTGCATATGCAGCGGCAATTGGTTCATCTGAATCGAAAAGATAGAAGTTCATCGTGCCGTCATATGCGTTAATAACTACCTTAACCGGGTTGCGGATGTAGTTTACTCCGCTTGTTGGTTCACTATATGGGTAGCGATTACTGACTGTGTATGCGTCTAAAAACCAATAAAGCGTGCCATCATCACCGATAACAATGTATGGATCCTCATCGTAGAAGAGGAAGGGGGCTACTTCATCGACGCGCTCTGTAATGTTGCGCCGCCAAAGCAGCTGGCTATCGCCGCGTATATCCGAATTGAGCAGCATATTAACATCAGCAAAGCGCAAGGCGAAAAGCATTCGCCGCATATAGCTGGTAAGGATACCCGTTTTGGCTTCAAAATTTGTGGTAACGCTACCTGTACGGCCAGGGTAATCAAACTCATCTGCATCGGTATTGACGATCACATAATCATCAGTCGATTCACCAAAATAAATCTGAGGTCGATCAATTTTTAGCTCACCTACTGGCGGCAGATCCTTCACCAAAAACTCAGGTTGACCATTGGCCGCGATCTGCGCAACAGGTGAGACTGTCACACCATAACCGTGCGTGTAGACAAGCCGTTCGTTGACCCACGTGCGGGTCTCTGGCTTGAGTTGATCGATAACCAATTCACGTGCAGCGAGCATAACTTGGCGGCGCTCTCCATTAATCGTATAACGGTCAATATCAATATCGTTAAAATGGTAAAATTGGCTGAGCGATTGCAGTTTGTTATAGCTTGACAGCAGTGGACGATAGTCCCACAGGCGCACATTGGTGATTGTTTCGGGCTGCCCTGTAATATCCTCAATTTTTAAAGGTTGGATATCATCATAATTTTCAACTTGGATATCATCCAGATCAAAGGCAGTGCGTGTGAAGTCGATATTATGCCGAATATAGGGTGTTTCAAGCGTCAGCTCATTTGGATCTACTTGAAAACGCTGTACAAAGCCGGGATAAACGTTGCCCGCTAAAATAGAGATAATGAGCCACGCCGCGACCACGCCAATAATTGTGCGCCAGCCACGCTGCGCGATTGCCACAAAGAGCAGCACCGCCGCCGCAATCAATGTGATGATCGAGAGCATGTTGAACACTGGAATCTGGATCATTTCATCGGTGTAGCCTGCGCCAAAGACTGCGCCGCGCGTGCTGTACACTAGCTGATACGCATCGAGCTGATATTGCCATGCAACCAGCCCAAGCAAGAGCGCGCCAAGCCCAGCCAAGTGGATCAAGGTAGCGCGGTTTGCATCCCAGCCGCGCCAGCCAAGGCCGCTCACGACGGTTGTCCCTAAGACAGTAAATACGATCATCCCAAAGAGCCAGGATTTTATGGCCTGCCAAATCGGAAGCGAAAAGACAAAGAAGCTAACATCGCGCCCGAATATTGGATCGAGCTTGTTAAAGTCCGTCTGATTGAGATAGAGCAGCATCTCTTCCCATATGCCCGATGCCGCAATGCCAAAAAAGAAGGCAAGTACTGCACCCACTATCAAAACAAGTGGCGAGATACGGTTCCCAAAGTAGACCAATATCTGTTCGGCTGGTGATCCTCTCAATGCATGGGGTGCAAGCCGACGGGCCAGAACAATATTGGCAGCAAAAAAGAGCCAAAAGATAAGCGCACCAGCAACAAAGAGGGCTAGCGAGGCATAGATCCGTGTAAAGAAGACAGAGCTAAGATCGATGCTGTCGTACCAGACCAAATCTGTGTAGAAACTGACGATGCGATTAAAAGAAATGAGCAGCAATAGCGGCAGTAAAAACCAGAGGAAGCGTTTGGGGTTAGCTGGCATAACTACTGGGCGTGGCATCCCATCGGGTGGCTGGTTATCGCCATCACCCCAATCGCTATTACCGCGCTGGAGATTGTCTTCAATGGAACGGATTAAGTCAGAGAACGGGTCGTTATCTTTCATTATATTTATATCTTGCTTTTATGGTTTCGTAGATTGATTGAGTGAGTATGGAATGGTCGTAGAAAAATCTTTCGGGCCGACCAAGTCGTAGGGCGATTTTTTGTTCGCCTAATCTATAGTATACCAGATGTTTCTATTTCGACTTGTATAGCATGTTCTATTTGAGATGGAAATTTTGTCGATTGCTTAGATGGTTTTACCTCACTTTAGCCCTCACTGTTGCTAAGTTAATGATTATTCCTTATGAAATTTGTTGGTAATAGATGGGTCAAAAGAAGGTAAAAATGGGCTGACCTACAATCTAAACCATTTCTCCTTGTGAATCTTAATAGCCAGCGGTGCTAGCTGTACAGTTCAAGACTGTCTTCTGGGAATAGACGAATTCTCATTTCTATGCAGGTCGAGTCCACTCCGTAGCTGAAAGTAGAAGAGATGGCGACTTTTCCAAAAGCAAATGGCTCTCGCTTATAACTCCGAAGTAGTAGCATAGTTATAATGATGCAACCTACCGGATCTCCACGTACCCACATTCGACCATTGGCCCAACGGCTTCGCCAGCTTTCTTCTGCACGCCAACCAGAATTGGATAGCTGTTTGCTGGCGTTTGGGGATTCAGATTAATGTCTAGCTCGTCGCGTACAAATTGACCGGTTGACCAGCCACTCGTTGGGAAGCGACGCAACGGTTCACTATCGGGGTCAAGCCAGTCGCGCTGGAGACGCTCGCCCCACACACCTTCGGGGCCGACCATTTGGCCGCGGGCAACATAATCATCATCGATGGGGCCGGTTGCCTGCCACCAGATCCGCACGTGGACCCATCCGCTAGGGGGATGCATTTCCACTTCGGTGGCGGCCACAATCGGCGTGGTGATCTCGCACGCGGCGACGGTGAGGCCAGGCGCAATTTCTGTGTTGGGATAGGTGGCCTTTGGCGGCAGTTCGGGCAGGGTATCGAAACGCGTTTGCAATGCGTAGCCCGTTAGCTTTACGCCGCTAGGATACTGCTCGGTGATGAGTGGATATTGTTGTGTTAACCACTGCTCGACCAAGCGCGCATCGTCGACTCCTTCGAGGTGACTTTGGGTGAGCCAGAGCGTGGCTGACCCAAGCTCTTTACGGATGCCCAAAAGTGGCGGTGCAACGTCGGGCTCGATCCGCTCGGGGGTGATGGGATTGCCAAATAAACCAAAGACAGGCAGCTCGTCGAACGTATAGTTGGCGCGCAAATACCATTCAAGCGGCTGATGGGTGTAGCTGATGTGGGCCACGCCCGCGCTAGGCAGATGGGGGCTGCTGGCCTGATATCGGTCAATGTAGGTTGCGGCGGCGCGCCAATTTTCGCGGAACATGTCGGGGCTCCACAAGCGCGGGAGGGCGACGGCGAGCAGCAGCACGGCACCGATTGCGCTGCCTGCACCGAGTGCCTGCCAGAGTCGTTTGTTTTCGGTGAAGCGTGTGGAAAGATCCCACAAAACAATGACCCCGCGGGCGATGCCCCATAGAACGAAGGGTACTATAAAGATAAGATAACGATCTTCGCGGAAGATGGATCCGCTGCGGGCAAGCAGCAGATTGGAGACAAGAACCATGCCGCCGATCCACGCGCAAAGCCACCAGCGATCCAATGGCCGACCGTTAGGTAGAGCGGCTACCGTGTCGTTCGCCTTTTTTCCAGCGGATCGCGATCCGATCAGGCCAACGAACAGCAGGATCGCGAGGAAGATAAGGGATCCGCTGAGGAAGGGTTGAGACCAATTTTCCTTCCAAATAGTGAAGATTTTAAAAAGTTTTGCCATGTTGCCCAAAAAGTTGGCAAACGGTATGGCGGGCGTGCCTTGGCTAACGCTGACACTCCAAGCATTGTAGGCAAGCGGTGCAAAGATGAGGGCGGCGAGGGCGAGCGTGATGCCTCCCTCAAAGAAGGGCCACCACCGTTTTTGGATTAGCGCAAGGCCCAGAAAGGTTAGCCCGGCGACGGGTAATATAAAGGGCACGTATAAATAGGTATAGAGGGCGAGAGCGAGGCAGATGAGCGCGCCAAGCCACGAGGGCCAGCGTTGGCGAACTGTTTCGCCATACCACGCGCGGTGCATGAAGTAAGCGGCCCAGATGGTGGCGGTGGTGGCGGGTTGGAACATACGCAGCTCTTGGCTGTACCAGACGAGTACGGGCGACAGCGCGACAAGCAGCGCAGTGAGCAGTGCAGTGGCGCGACCGCTGGCGCGACGGGCCAGCAGCATGATCCCGACGACGGTGAGCAGACCCAAGAACGCGCCCGATGCGCGCAGCAGCGCGTCGCTCTGTTGCAGCCCAAATTGCTCGAGCGCGCCATGCCATATTTTGAGATAACTATAGTAAATGGGCGGGTGTTTTTCTTCGACAAGCAGGAAGGTTGTGCGCAGCATGTAGGGCAGGTCGGCTTTGGCCCAGAAGAGGCTGACGGCTTCGTCGAACCAGATGCTGTGATAGTCGAGCCGCCAAAAACGGGTGAGCGCCGCAATGGCGAGGACGAAGAATTCGGGCAGGTTGGTGGCCCAAAGTTTACCGAAAAGTTTGCTGAGAGTGTTTCGGCTCATCTACCCGATTCCTAAATCCGCGAGTTTGGCTCGTCGATAGAAGCGACGAAACGCGCGCGTTTCCTCGAGCTGATGTTCGAGCGCGGCCATTGTGTTGGCAAGTTTAGCATCATCGCTCGATCCGTTACCGCTGCTGATCCGAACTTCGTTATCATTGATCCATTCATCGAGCGCGATCAAACCTTTGCAGGTCAGCCAGCGCAACCCGTGTCGCGTTGTTTCTGTGGTGATAGCTAGCTTGGCGCTCGCTTTTGGCAGGTCGAATACGCAGCCATTTTCGAGCGTAAATTTACACATGCTGCCAATCGTGCGCAAGATTGTTGAGGCACTCTCCTCGTGGGTCTGCTGTGCGCAAAGATAAATATTCTGCGGCTCGACCATCTCGAGCAGTGCGTTCAAAAGTTGGGCCGACGGTGGGATGCTCCACAAAACCAATGTTTCGGCAGTCTCGTCGATCTGCGTGCGTGGGGCAAATGGAATCGAGTCTGGAAGGTTAAGCCCTTCGGCGTACCACACGGCATGGTCGGTCGGCAGCGTGCTGGCTACAACTTGTTGAAAGCGCATGTCGCGTAGCGTGCGTCTGGTGGACGATGTCACATCTGCGGCGAGCACCGTTGCGTCAGGTTTGCTGGGGCGGACTCCAACATATATAAATTGTATCGACCGATTGCCGCGATACTCATTAATGTTCATTTTGTAGGCGAGGTCAACCGCGCTGGACGGAAATTCGACCGCGCCATCGTTGAACCAAAGTACGGGAAAGCTTGGCCCACCTTCGTGCTGTTGCACTATAAATTTGCGGTGCTGCTGTTCGTGCCCCATGCGCGAGTCGTTGACGATTTGTAGGGTGCGGCTCATAAAGATAGGCTGTAGATTGCCGCTACCAAATGGGGCCAAGCGCTGAATCTCTTCGAGCAGGTCGAGGTTGATGTCGGCAAAGTTTAATTCAGCGTCAATGATAAGATCGCCACTCTGTTCGCCCGTGGTATGCAGCAGAATCTGGCGATCCAGTTCGCGGCGAAACGCATCAATATTTTCGGGCAGCAGGCTCACACCGGCAGCGCCAGGGTGGCCGCCATGGGTGCGCAACAAATGCGAACAGGCTGCAATCGAGCCACCGATGTCCACGCCATCAATACTGCGAGCGCTGCCGCGGGCCGATTCGCCCGGCGGGGTAAGGAGCAGCACCGTTGGTTTGTTAAATTCTTCGGCCAGTTGCGAGGCCACAATGCCCACAATGCCCGGGTGCCAAGCGGGATGGGCAAGCACCAATCCATTATAGTTGAGCAGGTCAGGCTGGCGCGCGATCATCTCTTGTGCGGCTTGGGTAATCTGGCTGGTGAGCAAGCGCCTCTCTTGGTTTAGACGGTTGAGTTTGCCCGCCAATTCGCGCGCCCGCGTCTCGTCGGTTGTCGTCAGCAGCTCAACCGAATCAGTGGCATCTTCCAATCTCCCGAGCGCGTTCATGCGTGGGCCGATTTGGAAACCGATATGATCCTCGCTGACGTTGGCGACCGTGACCCCCGCCACGTCCATTAGTGCGAGTAAGCCAACCCGTTTGGTGTTGCGCAGCTGCTCTAGGCCAAGCTGCAGCAGATATCGCACGTCGTTGACCTGCTCGGCCACGTCGGCCACAATCCCCAAGGAGACGAGATCGAGCAGCGCTTTTTCTTCGCCCGCATGGCCTGCTAGCGCGAAGAGGTGCTGCATCAGCTTGTAAGCAACGCCTACGCCGGGCAGCGTTCGCAGCGGATCTTCTAGCGGCTGAAATTTGGGATTAATAATTGCATCGGCTCGGCGAACGGCCACTCTATTGTTACTAGCTATTTCATCATGCTGTAGATCGGCTTGTCCATTTTGATCTAGCCCCCAAAGTGGATCGATACCAGGCGTGAGATTGGCGAATTCATCCGGCAGGTCATGGTGGTCGGTAATGATGACAGTGAGACCACGATCCTTGGCAAGATTGATCGCTTCGTCTTCCGCAACGCCCGTATCGCACGTTAGCAGCACATGAGGCTGCCAGTTTTTGTCGTCAAGCCAGCGGCGCAGATACTCGGGCTTAATGCCGTGGCTTTCGTTAAAACGGTTCGGCACATGGAAACGCACGCGATTCTTATGTCGTCTAGTTTTCTTTTTTTGAGGGAACTCAGCATCATAGAGCGTACGCAAACCGGCCACCAATAGCGATGTGCTGGTTTGACCGTCAACATCAAAATCGCCCCACACCAAAATATTTTGTTCTTCGCTGATTGCGCATTGCAGCAATTCTGCGGCTTCGGACAATCCATAGAGTTTTGTGGCGGCGGATGGCGCATAACTTTCTGGGTGGAGGAAGGCAAGCGCTTTTTTGGGCGTGTCGAAGCCGCGTTGAATGAGCAGCTGCGACACAAGTGGGTGTCCACCAACTGCGTTAAATAAAGCAGTGTCGCTCAAAGTTGAATCGAGAGTAGATTGGGGTCGCATGATCCAATTTGTGTTACTCAGAATGCAATCTCCTCAATATCATCTAAAGTAAATTCCAGTGCGGTGTTGCTATCGACGACAAATAGCTCTTCCGGTTCATCTAGCGTGTCCACATCCCCAGCATATTGACCGCGGTCGCAGCGACTGCGATAGACACAGTAGTTGCAGAAGCGGCGGCGGTTGATCTCGGTGTCCACCACTTTGGGGAAATCGGCTTCCTCTTCTCCCCCTAGGATTTGGGCCAGTAACTGTTCGAGCTTGGCGCGATTCTTATCGTGCTGTGCGCTATCGTAACGAAAACGAACGGGCTGCACGGGCGCGGCGGTAAACCAGTAGAGCATTTCGACCTGCTCTGGTTCGATGGGGCCAAAAGGCAATTTGGCGCTGGCTTCTACTAAAACATATGGATAGACCATGGTTTGCAGTCGCTGCGAAAGCGTGGCCGGATCGGTACGCTTACGCGTGGTCTTCCAGTCCACAATCATCACAGTTCGATTGTTCTCGTCGCTTGATGCCGTAATTAGATCGTATTTTGCAGCCAGTCGATATTCCGCCCCATCAAAACCATCATTAATGCCAAAGGGGATGCTCAACATTTTCTCCACTTCGATGAAGTCGCTGGGCAGATCTGCTGGCCGATATTGCTGGTACGCATCAAACCATTCACTTAGCGGTGGTGGAAGCTGCGTGGCAGAAGCGCCCGTGTCCGCAAGTTGCTGGTCGATCCCGATTTCGGCGCGCTCGATTAGCTGATGGAAGATAGATCCCAGCCGCATCAGTTCTTCATAATCTTGTACGGGTGCGGCTTCGACCGCTGGCCACGGGAGCTGCTGTACGTAGGCCAGCCAAAAACGGCGCGCGCAGCTATCGAATGATTGCAGACTGGATTGGCTAAAAGAAAATGTTTTTGGTAGTTGCAGCATGAGCATTATTTATGTTTATATACAGAAAAGCGTGCCAACCGATAGGCTGGCACGCTTTATAGTACACGTGAAGGAATGTTATACGAAATTTTGGGTCCTGTAGCCTCAGCGTTTATAAATTGCGCTGGACCGATACAACTTTACCATTAATACGAACTTTGTTTGCATCACGGAAAATTGGCTCAAAATCTGGATTGGCTGGCTGTAAGCGTACCTTTGGCCCTTCGCGATAGAAATATTTGAGCGTTGTTTCCTCGTCGCCCTCTATCCATGCCGCAACCATGTCGCCGTCATTGGCCGTTTCTTGTCGCTTTAACACAACAATGTCGCCATTTAGCACGCTAGCATCGATCATCGAATTTCCTTCGACTCGCAATCCAAATAGGTCACCATAGCGGTCATACTGCTCTTTTGGCAGATCTAGCCAATCTTCGGTGGTTGCTGGCTCTTGCGCCTCGACCTGAATAGGGTTACCGGCTGCAATATGACCGAGGATCGGCACTTTTAGCCAGTTTAGCCCAAAGTGGCGGATTGATGTTTTTTTCGATTCACCATTGCCGTTTGTCGCTGCGGGGTCAAAGGTGTCTGCCATGCCTAATTCGCGCAGTTTATCCCAATTTGGGCGCAGACCGCGGCTCACCTCTTTCCGACGCGTGACTAAGTCTAACTCTTCGAGCTTAGTTAAATTGTAATTCACAACCGAGGTACTTGAAATGTTTACGGCTTCGCCAATTTCTCGAATCGTTGGTGGAATGTCGTTGTCCACCGACATAATATATTTAAGAATTTTTTCTTGTCGATCAGATAGTGATGTCATAAGCCGTTTACCTCGTATATTCCTTCAGATTTCTCTATGGCTACATTTTTGTAGATTCAGCAAAACAGTTCCTGAATTTACGCTTAATATAGTTGTGGGTGCATTTTGGGTAAAAAGTTTGGGAATATTTGTTCTGGTTTATTTGGGATAACAGGAAATTCCCCATCATTTAATCCCAAATTCAGAACGTTTGTTTCCCAATTTATCCCAAGTATACACGAACGTTTGTGCTGTGTCAAGCCCCAAAAGCACGTTTGTTCTGAAACTGAGAAGTAGCCCATCATCTGCTGTGGTTAAAGTCTGTCTGCGCCACACGCTAGCCAAGTAGATCGGCGGTGTCTAGCCAAAGCGTCACCGGTCCATCATTGACCAGCGAAACCTGCATAGCGGCCTGAAATACACCCTGTTCAACTTGAATACCCTCAAATTCTAGCATCTCGCAAAATTGATCATATTGGGGCTGTGCTTGCTCGGGTCGTGCAGCATCCACAAAGCTGGGCCGCCTTCCTTTGCGCACGTTGCCAAAGAGCGTAAATTGGCTCACAACCAAAACGGCACCACCCACATCAGATAGCCCCAAATTCATCTTTCCTTCGTCGTCCTCAAAGAGACGTAAGCCCGCAATTTTGCGCACCAAGTATTCGAGCTCGCTTTGCGTGTCGTCATGCGTGATGCCCAGAAAAATCAGAAAACCGCGCTTGATCTCGCCGACAATTTTTTCATCGACTTGGACATTCGCTTCACTTACCCGCTGAATTAGTGCTCGCATTTATTGTTCTCCTTGTTTTTTAATCGCATCCAATCACATCGCTCATCGTCGACTCTACAGGGCATTTATTTAAGTCATCCGTTGCTTATGCGATATGAAAATCGCACCTATGACAGCCCTATCCTTTATGTTGGTCAGAAACTAAACGCATCCCTTCTAGTAGAGAACATCTCAGCTTGCGGGCGGGAATATGTCATGGGGTGTCGACGATGGTGAAAAATGTTGTATAACCCATTCGAATCAGTCGGGCATATCTCTGTTTACGCTCAACTGCGCATTCGCCCTTGAACTGAGATATTCTCCCATTAGTATTATTGCACTTGACAACAAGAACATTTGTTCGTAAACTAATAGGATGAATTTTAAAATTGCGCCCGACCCGATGCAAAAATTGAGTTTTTTAGAGAATGCCACCCAATTTGAGCCTGCTGGAGCCGATCCGTTAAGTGAGCGCTCCTCTGACTTTCAGCAGCAAAGTCTCAGAGATGTGAATGTTGAGAAGTCGGGCACACGTAGGCCACAAGAGCTGCCGTGCATTTCAGAGGTGAGCACGCCCCGTGGCAAAAAGCCAGTACTTAAGGCAATGATGACCACAGCCTGCGAACGGGACTGCTTTTACTGCCCCTTTCGCGCTGGGCGCAGCAAAACGCGACGCATCACCTTTAAGGTAGATGAGATGGCTTCTACATTTGACACAATGCAGCGGGCGGGCCACGTCGATGGACTCTTTCTATCTTCGGGCATAATTAAGGGTAGTGTCACAACGCAGGACAAGATTATTGATACGGCTGAGATCGTGCGCAAAAAGTATGGCTATAAAGGTTACGTACATTTGAAAATAATGCCCGGTGCAGAGAAAGATCAGCTACGCCGTGCGTTACAAATTGCCGACCGCGTATCGATCAATCTAGAGGGACCAACGGAATCACGTTTAAAAGCGCTGGCACCGAAAAAGGAATACTGGACAGAGCTAGTTCAACGCCTGACGTGGATAAGCGAATTGCGTAGTGCTGAGCGATTGAGGGCGTCGGTTGTAACGCAATTTGTGGTTGGTGCGGTGGGTGACACAGATTTGGAGCTACTATCGCTGAGCGAAAAATTGTACAACCAGCTTAATTTAAAGCGTACATATTATTCTGCATTTAGCCCGATTGAGCAAACGCCGTTTGAGAACTTAGGCGCTACCCCAAAAATGCGCGAGCATCGGCTTTACCAATCAAGTTTTTTATTGCGCGATTATGGCTGGAATGTTGAAGATTTGCCCTTTGGTCGCGACACAAATTTGCCATTGCATATTGATCCCAAGGCTGCTTGGGCAGAAGAACATCTTATTCACGCGCCAATTGAGATCAATCATGCGGATCGACAGCAGTTGCTGCAAATTCCCGGCATCGGGCCAAAAAGCGCTGATGCAATTGTGGCGGCTCGGGCAACTCATCGCTTTACCGAGCTGAGCCACCTAAGCAAAATTGGGGTGAAGAATATCGAGCGCACGACACCCTATATTTTGCTCAATGGCAAGGCCCCGCACCAACAACTCTCACTTTTTTAGACTATTTCGGCAACGACAGTTCTAAATGCTCTACAATGAAGGCTGGCAGCCCTGGCTCGACCCAAAGTGCGCTATCGATTTGGAGTGCGTCGGCTCCAGCGACAAGTGCCTGCATTGCCTGTTCTAGTGTGTGGATTCCACCTGATGCCACGGTTGTACAGGGTAACCCAAGCGCCACCACTTGGTGCAGAGCAGCCATCATCGATGCAAAGGCTAGTGGACCAAACAGTTCTCCAACGACCAGATCATTTTCAGATGCGCCAACATTTCTAGCTCGTTTGGTTGCGAGGCCTGCTCCGATAATTGGCTGACCAATTACCACAGAGCTAACACCCATTTCGGCAGCAATTTGCGCAAGCGCCGCGGCACGCTCTAACGGTAATTTAACAAGCAGCGGCAGATCAACTTTTTTTATGACTACGCGCAGTGTATTGCGCAATGATTCCTCGGTTGTTGCGCGCGCAACCGACCATTCCATTGCGGCTAACTCGACATCAACGGGTCCTATGCCCATGGCCGCATCCGTCAAGCGCTCTACGACTTCTATTAATAGATCTGGATCATCGTCTGCCACTTGCGCAATGACAGGGCAGCCCACTTTAGCCCACCCTTTTGCAAACTTTTTAAGCACGGATGTAACACCCCTATTCTGCAAATCGGTATGCAACACCATGCCTCCATTTGTTTCCGCTACTCTGGCAGCGGATGTCCCTGCTCGGCTGTGGCGCAATATTGGACCAACAACGACAGCACCTAGTTTTTGTGGCTGCACGCCACGGTGCATCGCCTCGCCATAGCCAATGCTCCCACCAGCCAACATAACTGGATTTTCAAGTATCAAGCCCTGTTTATGATTTGGGGCTAGGTTTATGCTCATTTTGTGATTCGCTCAAAAAAGGAGGCAGAATCCATTTCAGAATCAAGCCTCCCTTAGTCATACAAATTGGGTTGAACGTATGTTGCGATTTATTCGGGTCGGGTTATTCAGGTCGGAATGTGCCAATAACTTGTTCGAAGATGGGATCGTATTTGGTCATTTTGTTGCTTTGTGTTGCCATCGTCAAGACATAAATTTTATCGTTTGCAATGAGACCAACGACCTTGGCAAAGAGTTCCACATCCATTCCAGCTTGGCTTAGATCAACGACTGCGTCGCCCTTTACACTTGGAATATTATTGATCGTTTCTGCCGCCATACTGTTGATTGTCACATCGCCGAGCGCGCTGGCATTTTGTTCGAGGAGCTCTGTTAGTGCGGCGATTACGTCTTCGGGCGTTGCGTCTGGTGCATCCACAACTGAGACGTTGAGCAATGTTGGCAAGCCGCCAAAGATTGCCGCGCTCAGGTCCGTTATATAGATAGCGCCCAAAGATTTACCCTCTTCGCTATCCAAAAAGGTATTTAATGGCTCAAGCTGAGCTCCCATTCCAGCGGTGCGCGCTAGGTTTTGGAATGTGCCACTGCGCAGATCGAGTTCGGTCCAGCCGCCGGGTATAGCCAGTGAATAGCCAAGCCGAGAATCGGTAGACGGGGTGTAACCGCTTGGGATTGTCACCTGTGGTGTGGCAATTACGGTTGCGCTGCTGGAGGAGAGAGCGTTAGACTCGGACTCTTCTCCAGAGATAAGCGTTGGCTGTGGCGTCTGTGTGGGTTCTGGCGTGGGTTGTGGCGTTGATGTTGGTAGAGCGGTGGGCGTTGCTGTTGGTGTGGGTGGGACGGCCTCTTCGGCACCGGATCCACAAGCAGATAGTGTAATCGCAACTAGGCATATGCTTAATAGCGCTATAGAGTGAGAGTTCTTTTTTATTTGTTGGGTTCGAACAAAAATATTGTATTGCGATGACGCAATATATGAGGCAACCTTGCGTACTGATATTGAGCAAGATGATAGACAAGATGAATGAGACAAATTCATTTAATTCTCCTAACTATGATTCTAAGTCAAGTGTTATATGGAAATATGTAACGCCAACCGGATGTGATGACCAGAGGCTCCAGCATTTCTGGTAAAAGACGATAACCATTACCGTGAATTTACATTTGCATCGATAGGTACGCTATCTTCAGCAAAGATCGGCTCAGTCGTCCAAGTAGGTGTCGGCGCAATGACGGGTATTTCAGATTTTGGTGTATCAGTCGGTGTTGGTGTTTCGGTCGCGGTCACATTTGCTGCACTCACCGTCCATGTAGGCGTGGGTGGCGCAACGGTATATGTTGCTGTCGGTGTTTGCGTAGGCACTTGACTAGTAGTCGGCGTTGAAACAAGAGACGGTGGTATGGGTGTTGGCAGTGATTGTGGCGTATTTGTTGCAGTAGGTAGAGCCGTAGGCGCGGGTAAGAATCTAGGTCCCGAGGTTGCTTCTTGCGTTAATAGAATTATGGCGCGTTCAGTTGCGGCAGCAGCGTTTTCTGCAGAGACAGTCGCTGTTATGGCTATCATCGTTAAAGCAATCGCTGTTCCTTCAAAAAATTGTGCACGCTGCGTTTGATTTGGTGCAACAATAGGATCGAGAGTACTCTCCGCAGTCAATGTTAGCGAGATAAGATTATTATCGTCTAGATTGCTATCATCTGGATTATTATCATTAGGCAGCGTGTCCACAGCGGGAACAACCGTTGGCGTTCCACCACGACTTAATCTGCCCTCACCAAGATACCCACCGATAAATAATGCCGAGATAACGGCCATAAGAAGAAGTCCAACTGAGATAAACGCAACCCAAGCCCAACGGATCCGCTCTATTCTTTGTGCCCAAGTCATACGCTCGACCGCAGCATGTTGCTCCATAATATGCACAGACGGCATCGTTTCGGTTGTCTGGTTGGGGGGGCTGATAGAAGGGCGAGTTTTCGGCACAATTAAATTTGTTTTGGCCGACTTTGACCGAGTTAGGCTATCCACAACAGCGGGCATGTCATCTGTCGATTTATTGACTCGCTGCAACTGCGATTCCGTTGTGGAGAGATCAACCATGTTCGTCGCGATCGATCCCACCGTCCCTGCGACTGGAATGATAATTGTTTCAGAAACAGTCGCAGGCTCATCCACTGTCTCGATTGATGGCATTGTCACAGTTGCCATCGGCTCTTGAGAGAGAGCAGGTTGCTCATCCGTCAACGTGATGCCAGCAGCGGATGCCAGCGCAGAGGCTAGCTCTTGCGCATTGCGATATCGATCCTCTGGCTTTTTTGCCATGCCATTTTTAAGAATTTCAACAACCAACGGCGACAAACGGCGAAAAACATCATCTTCTATCTTCAACGGTTCGTATACGTGCGCATGTAATATTTGGGGCGTATTGCCTAAAAATGGCTGGTGCCCTACCAAACAGCGAAAGAGTACAGCCGTTAACGCATAGAGATCTGCACGACCATCAATATTATACCCGCCGCGACACTGCTCCGGGGCCATATATGCAGGCGTTCCAACAGTACGACCAGACGCAGTTAGCTCTGGTGCATCTAGCGCACGGGCAATGCCGAAGTCCGAAAGCATGGGAATAATTGGGTTATCGACAGAATCGAGTTGAATACTATGTGGATTACCGGCACGAGAGGGTTTTAGCAGAATATTACTTGGCTTAACATCGCGATGAACAATCCCTTCATCATGCGCATAGGCGAGCGCGCTAGCAATCGGCGCAAGCAAACCGCAACTCTCTTCAGGGTGGAGCCGCCCACGCCTCGTCAAAAGCTGAGAGAGGCTCTCGCCATCAATTAATTCCATGGCAATATAAGCAATATCACCCCCATGCGAGGCAACGCCTACCTGAATCGTGCGCACAATATGGGGGTGACGCAAACCGCCAGAAGTCATCGCCTCGCGCCGAAATCGTTCCAGCGTATTGGCATCAGCCGTCGAAGGGAGCACCTTTAGCGCAACAGTTTGTCCATTAACCTGATCAAACGCTTGATAGACCGTTGCCGTACCGCCGCTCCCAAGCCGATCCTGTAGCAGGTAGCGACCAATCTGCTTGTTTTGCAGCGGAGAGTCATTTCTAACTTCACTAGAGCTAGTTGTAGTTGACTTATTAGAGAGAGGATCGTTGGACATAGACTGTTTATCGTATCCAATGAATAGCGTGTTCAAGCCAATTTGGTAAAGAGCCACGAATAGAAGAGAGTACCTGACTCTGACCGCCCGAAATCGGCATTACCCAAATCTGCCAGATTCCATTACGATTGCTCAAAAACGCTACATGTTTTCCATCAGGGCTAATCGTAGGTAATCCATCATTAGCCGGATTGTTTGTTAGCTGCGTTACGGTTCGTGTTTCATAATTTGCACTAAAAATATCCCAACTAGCGCTACGCGTATTACTCATGAAAATAATATCCTGCCCATTTGCGGACCAAACGGGTCGCGAATCTCCCTCATTTTCAGAAAATCGCCGCCTGTTGCCGCCAAAGCTATCCATTAGCCACAACCCAGGACGATTCCCTGTCTCGTCCGCACCCTTATAGACAATTAAATCTTCAAAAGGATGCCAATCCGGTTCACGGCCATAGTTCACATACCGATAATCACCCGTCGAATTATTTTGCGCCGAATAGATACGTGGCACGCGATCTGCATCAACCGTACTCACAAAAAGCATCTTATCGCCTGCGGGACTCCAAGTGGGGGGGCTAAATTGTGCCGCTTCAGGCTGATAAATCAGCTGAATAAAACTTCTCTCGGGTAGCTGCATTCCACCAACTATATCAAACCCGCGAATGCCTTCCCGCTCATCGCTATGATAGGTAACAAGCTGGCCATTCGGGTGCATAGTTGGCAAGCGCGCCGACTCGACCAGCACATTAGAGGAAGCGTTCGGCGCAGCGGGCAAATGCCAAATGAGATTTCGTCCTTGCTCAACAGATGAATAGAGAATAGTGCCCATAAGCTTAGCTCCAAAATTGGAATCAATCGCTGGGGCAGATGTAGCCGCTGGCGCTAACACTGGCGTCGCCACAGCTGTTGGGCTTGGCTGTGCCACGGCAGGGGACGCAGCAGGCGCAGGCCGCGTCGTCGGAACTGATGGGGCAGGTGAAGGTTTCGAAGTCGCAGTGTTCACAGCGCCAGCAACTGCATTCGAAGCCACCACACCCGGGGCCACAGAATCAGCGGCTGTAGCCGCCGTTCTGGTATCATCATCTGTACCATTTACTGGTGTCTTGGCTAACTGCACGCTGCGTTTCTGCTTCTCGACTAGTGCAATGCTTTTCTTTAAATCTGGACATTCATCCACATAGCTAGTTAGCTGCTCAACTTGCTCAACTTGATAATCAAGCAATAGAGAAACTGTAAGATGCTCCACAGCGCTACAATAATTACCCTTTAATGCAAGTGACCCAGCATAGCTAGCATAGGCGCTATGCACATCTGCAACGACCGCATCAAACTTGGTCAGTTCGCCCACAGAAACTACGCTATCTACAGGGATAGACGTGGCAAGGCTATCGGCAACAGCCAAAAGTGCCTGAGCATCCTTTGATCCAGGTTGAATCTCCAGCGCCATATCGTAATAACCAGCAATTATTGCCACTTGTTGTTTATCTATGGCTAGTCCATTTATTACCTTAGCATCGCTTATCGATTGACTTTCACCAAGGATGTTTGCTTGTAACATCTCCTGCGTTTGAAGCGCAGCAAGCCCCATATAGATATTGTAACTAATCGTATCGATCTCATCGGGCTGATACTCATCATCCAAACGCCGCATCCATATGAGCGAATCCAGCGCATCATGCCAGTCGCGCCGTTCGTGGAAATATTGTACATCATCCCAGTGAGCGGCAGCGACAGTAGAGTTTGGTCTCTTTGCTGAATCCCCCTCCGCTTCATCACTTTCGAGAGTACTGCCGTTAATCTGATCAGTTTCAGTATTACTTTGATTATCGTTACTGCTTTCAGTACTACCCGCTGCAAGTCCATCAGGTTTTGCCGATGTAGGTTTTTCAGAATTTGAGTTTTTGAGAACGTTAGGATTAAAAAGTTCGCCGCCAGCGGAATCGGTTAAGCTCAAATCGCTTTTATCTTCAGAATCAGGCAAGTCGCTAGATTGAGCCACCTCATCTGAGGCAGCGCTTGGCTCTCCGCTTATCGTCTCACTTTCCGGATCACCAGCAGTTGCCGTTGTGACCGTTTCGGAAAATTCATCATTAGGCCAAAGAGAGCGCATCGTAGCAATTGCCCCAAAGAGAACAATTAGCATCATCACCGCGCCAACCACCAGCCCAGCCCAGTTGCGCTGATTTGCAGCTTGCGGCAGCGATGATGGTAAAGGCAATGGTTTTGTTACGCGCGGGTGCGTGGTTGAGCCAAGTTTTATTGGTATATTTGGCTTGGTCGAGATGCGCGAGCCAGCTGTAATACGAGAATCTGTAGTTTTAGGTTTTGTATCTTCAGATTCTATACTTTTGAAATCTGTGGCATTAGAATCGACAGCAGTCGTAGCGGCCAACTTTGCCCCTGTACCAGTTATCAAAACACTAGCTTCTTTGTCACGATTCAGGAGATTTTCGCCTTCGAAATTAAGCGTAATGAGCGAATCTACAGTGCGAGTAGGTGAAGCAAAATCATCCTGTGTATCAGCAGTTACTGTGCCAGCGTCGGTTACTGTATCAGCTACAGTCGCGGCATCAAATAGCACTTTCTCAACATTTGCAGAATCAGCCGCCGTTTTATTATTTGTAGTCGTGCCAGATGTAGTCATGCCTGCCACTTTCGTTTTCGCAAGCTCACGCGCCATTACATCAACGTTCTGATAGCGACTTTCAGGCTCCTTCATTAACGAATGTTTTAGCGCGCCAATGATACTCTCTGGCAATTTAGCCAAAACATCATCTGGAATCGTAAGTGGCTCATAGACATGTGCGTGGAGAATTTGGGTAGTCGTACCCACATAGGGCGCGCGACCAACTAAACAGCGATAAAGAACGGTCCCCAAAGAATAGATATCGGCTCGACCATCAACTTCGCGGCTTCCAGCGCACTGTTCTGGTGCCATGTAAGAAGGTGTACCAATTGTGCGCCCCGCACTAGTTAACTCAGGAGAGTCTAGCGCGCGTGAGATGCCAAAATCAGACAAAAGCGGTATAACGGCTGATTCTAGTATCGAAAGCTGCATACTATCCTGCGTACCGGGTGGTACAAAACGCAATAGTATGTTACTAGGTTTTACATCTCGATGTACGATGCCCTTATTATGTGCAAAGGCCAATGCACGTGCGATAGGTTCGAGCAGATTAGATGCATCGGCGATTGATAGCGCACGATATTCATCGAGCAACTCTGAAAGCGAGAGCCCCTCTACAAGTTCCATTGCAATATAGGCAATTCCATCTGCCGAGGTTTGCCCAACCTGCAATGTGCGTACAATATGTGGATGTTCGAGCGAACTGCCAGTACGTGCCTCTTGGCGAAAACGTTGACGCGTTAAATCGTCCGCCCCCATTAGAAGGACTTTAAGTGCAACGGTTTGATCAAGAATCTGATCTGTTGCCTGATATACGCCTGCCATTGCACCGCCGCCTATGCGACGAACAATCCGATAATGAGCAATGTCCTGCCCAGTAAGATCTGCTAAATTACCAGTCATAACCTGCTGGTTAAATTTTTACTTAGAAATATCTATTCTCTCTACCAAAAGCTGGTTGAGAGCAGAAATCAGGTATATTATATTTCTTTATAACTGCGATGACTGTTTATGCAAGTTAACGAATTCAGAAATCGAGTTTTTGGTAAACCCACAGTCAAAAGCATTCGTTCTACCAAAATAAGCTCATATGCTTCTTCAGAAGCCATCAACTTTGCCACGCACATTTTGTCACAGTATAATTAAATAGATAATCACTTTAGAAATAGTTTCTTTAAAATTTGTGTATCTTCACAAAGTCGGTGGTAAAGATACACAAGTTTATTACGGTAGTTTACTGGTACGATGGGCTTGTGAATATGGGCTTATTTGTTAGACATGTGGATAAATCCAAAATTTTAACAAAGGTCCTTGCTGCACATTTTACCAGTATCAATTACATATTAACAATAATCAATTCTGATCCTATACGAAGAAATGCATTATAAAACTAGATATCTTATATTTTGTAAAAATCTACTTTTGTCTATCGCTTTTGCTCATCTGCACTCGCTTATCTATGATAAAGTCCGATACAGCACTAATTTTACATCATAAAGGGTAATCTAAAAGCAAAACCGTTTAGGTAAAAATCTATCGTATTAGGTTTATTGGAATGGTCTTGAATCCAAAAGAAGGAAAAAATTGTGAGTCAGTTTGGAAAACTTATCTGTACGAGTGGTCCTCTAACAGGTAAAGAATTCGAATTACAAGACGATATTATAACGATTGGTCGAACTGACGAATCCACGATTTGCTTAGTAGACGATCAAACGGCCTCGCGCCAACATGCTGAAATTCGTCGGAGCGACAACGCGTATCAGGTTCACGATTTACGCAGCAAAAATGGCGTGATTGTGAATGGGAGACGGCTCTCCGAAGGAGCAACTGCGTGGCTCGAAGATGGCATTGAGGTGCAATTTGCATCGACCAAATTTCGCTTTCAAGATCCGTCGGCCACGATGACAGCCGCAGCGCTAATAGCAGTTGGCGATGCCGCATTGATGGTAAAACAAGCAACACGCGAGGTCTTTGTTCACGGTGAAAGAGTAGAGCCACCACTGAGCGTCAAGCAATTCGAATTGCTATGGTATTTATATCAGCATCGCAATGAGGTAAAAAGCAAAGACGAAATTGCGCAAGCCGTTTGGCCTGAATTTGATGGTGACGTTTACGACGCAAACATCGACCGTATGGTTAGCCGTATACGCAGTCGTGTTGAACCTAGTGATGAACTAGAGCCTCGTTTTATTATAACGATTCGTGGATATGGGTATAAGCTCAATGTATTCTAAGCTCAACATATTTTAATGTATAGTAGAAACTTATCTTCTATGGTAATTCTTTAACGATATCATAGAATTCGTATTAATACATGCGCGCCTATCTACGTAGAGTTGTCTACTCATATACTATACGCAGATAAACTACGAAAAGTAATGTTGTATAACTTAGTGTTATATATCTATTACGATTCCAAATTCTGCTAGAAAACAAATTCCTAATTTAGGAATACATCCATTTGCAGTTGAAAGCAATTCTTTGGTATCTAATTAATTTACGTTGCTTACGTATTAACACTTCCTGCTAAATCCTGTATTGATTCCAGTTGGAATAGTCTCAAATTGCTACACCTCTACATGTTCTTTCTTCTGTAAATCGATCAGCACCGAACCAACGGCTAATCCATCAACTGATTCAACTTCAAAGCAAACATCTTCATATTCAACTGTATCACCTGCATCGGGCACACGGCCCAACAGCGCCATTACAAAACCACCAATCGTATCCGCAACGTGATCATCTAAATCCAGTTCAAAGTGCTGCTCTATTTCATCCAATAGCAGATCGCCACGCACGCGCAATCGTCCATCCTCCAACTGCTTGAAAGGGACAATCTCCTCTTCGTGCGCATCCTGAATTTCACCAACAAGTTCCTCAACTAGATCTTCCATGGTGATCATTCCAGCCACGCCACCATACTCATCCACAACTATGGCTAACTGCGTATGATTCCGCTGAAATTGCTCTAGCATTTGACCAAGCGAAACAGACTCGGGCAAAAAAACCACCGAACGCATCGCACTTTCGGGGCTAAATGCTTCATTTGCAGTCGCATCATCTATATGGAAACGCGAGATATCTTTAATATGCAAAATGCCCTGAACATTGTCCATATTCTCTTTGTAGACCGGATAGCGCGAGAAACGGCTCTCACCCACAATATCCAGAACTTCTGTCAACGTTGCGTCAACTGCTACACCAATAAGCCGCGTACGTGGGGTCATAACTTGACCGATATGTCGCTCTTCGAAATCCAAGATATTTTGCATAAAGAGCTGCTCAGATGGAGCCAACAGCCCTTCTTCAGAGCTTTCAGCCACAATAAACTCAAGCTCCTCAGACGAGATTAAACGCGATGCGGCATCCATTGGTGGGACCCCAACCATACGCAAAAACCCATCACCAGCCGCATTTAGTACATACGAAAGTGGCAAGAAGAGACGGTCAAAAAATGTCATGACACCATTGAGGCGAATGGCTGATTCATTTGGCGATTGGAGTGCAAGCGACTTGGGCACCATTTCACCGATTACCACATGTAAGTAAGTAATGATAAAGACGGCAAGCACAACCGAAACAGTGTGGATCGCGGCTTCACCAATCCATGATACGTGTGGGAATGACTCCTCAATCCAGTGCGCAATGGTATGTTCACCGTACATACCAAGGCCCAGCGTTGCAATAGTAATACCGATTTGTGCGGTGGAGAGGTATTGATTGATTAGCTTTGGGCTGCGCAAAATCGTTAACACTTTGCGTGCGCTCGTTGATCCAGATGCCACAAGTTGCGCCATGCGCGTGTGTTGTGATGCGGCCAAAGCAAATTCGGCAGCCACAAAAATACCGTTTACCAAAATTAACACGGTGATAACCGCAATCGGAATCAGGTAGGTGCTGAGTGATGTCATCTCGTCCGTTTCGGCTAACAGCACCATAGCAATCACACGCTCAAAAGAGTGTAAAAAGAGAAAAATAAATTTATAGAGTAATATAGTCATCAGTGGTTACGCTTCGTCTAGTTCTTCTAATTTTAATGCCTGTTCATCGGTGAGCGGCATGCTTACTTCAACAATAGAATTGCCTTCCATCTGCTCTACCCGCAAATCAACCTGCTGCAGATCGGTGGTAGGTTCGTGTTTGGTACCTTCTTCATCTTCTACGCTCTCCTCATCTTCAGTGCTCTGCGAAGATTTTTCCGTCGGACTATCCTTATCGTCATGAATGCCAAAGGGGTCAGGATCAATAAGCTGCACCGAAATTGTTTCCCCGACGGTTGGCATCTTTCCTAATTGACTAAAGACAAGCCCGCCAACCGTGTTAACCGTATCCAAAGGCAGATTGAGGTCGGTCCATTTGTTGAGATCTTCGATCTCGACATCACCGTGGACAAAGAGTCGATTCTCATCTGCATCAAGGCGCAATGAGACGCGATCCGGGTCAAACTCATCATCAAATTCGCCGATAATCTCCTCGAAGAGATCTTCAACCGTAATCATGCCCGCCGTGCCACCATACTCATCTGCCACAATTACAACATAATTGCGTTTACGCTGCATCGATTGCAGCACCCCTTCTGCGGGCATCGACTCGGGCACAAAACCAACTTCGCGCAGAATTTCGCGCAAGGCCTCGTCAGAGTCATTACCGCTATGGACAAGATAGAGCAGATCTTTGAGATGCACCATACCGATAATCGAATCGACAGATTTTTCGTACAGCGGTAAACGTGAATATTGCGAGCGCGCCAGCAGATCTAATAAAGATTTGCTTCCTAAGTTGATATCAGCCGTCAGCATATGGTTGCGTGGAATCATAACCTTGCGAGCAGTCAGGTTGCGCAACTCCAACGTGTTGACAATCAAACGGCGCTCGCCATGTTGGAGCACACCACCGGCGCTGCTCTCTTCGACCAACATGCGAATTTCTTCGGGCGAATGTACGTGCATATGCTCGGATACGGCTGATGCACCCATTAGACGCAGAATGATCCGCCCGCTGCCGTTAAAGAACCAAATCATCGGTTTGAAGAGCCAGATTGACCAGCGCATCGACGGAGAAACTGCCGTAACGACGCTCTCGGGCATCTGCAGCCCCAAATTTTTGGGGATCAATTCACCAATGATAACGGTGAAGACGGTCAATATAATCAGCACAAGCGTCGTGGAAAGTGTCTGCGCCACATCGCTGCTTCGCCCCAATCCTTCGAGCCACGGAACAATGATCGGGTTAAGGCTTGCTTGACCATAATAACCAAGCAGCAGCCCCGCAACAGTAATGCCTAACTGGCAGGCAGCCACATACTCATCAAGTCGATGCGGATCCTCTATAATAGCGAGCATTCTAGCAGCGCGGACGTTGCCTTCATCCTCCATCTGCGACAAGCGTGGACGACTAGCGCTTACGGCTGAAAATTCTGCCGCAACATAGAGGCCAGTTACTGCAATTAAAAAAGTAAGAATTGATATAATTAAAATTATGTTCATTAGGTTAACAATCAGACCCTAGATTAAAGTAAGTAAGCAATGATTAAATTGATACAATTTATTTTACAATCACATCTATAGTTATCGACTCCGAACGAGCATCTCCACCGGATAATTCGCTAGACGCACGGAAAACATATGACTCGGATCGTGGGGCAGACCCTGCCGGAATATCAAACTTTAGCGATAATTGGCCTACATTTCCTGCCCCAACTCCTGCGACCACCAACCGATCCACAGAGCAAACATCGCCAGATCGGCAGAGCGATGGCAGCCACTCACCACCGCGCTCCACATAAACCACAAGATTATCTGTCACATTACCGATATTTGTCACCGTTAGCCCCAGTTCACAGCTTGCTCCAGCAGTACACTCAAGCGAATTGCCAGCAGCATCCAACGTTACGCCATAAATAAACGCAGGCGTTGGCGTCGGCGGTGGTGGAACAGGTGTCCACGTTTCGGTTGGGATTGGCACGGGCGTAAAAGTAGGCGTATTGGTTGGCGTCGGGGTCGGCAGCAGTAGCCGCACCGTAGTTGTGTAAATTTTGGTATTGCCGTCGGGCAACACAACCGTCAAAACAAAAGTTTCGTCCTCATCCCTAATACACTCTTCCTGATCGCCGGTGCCGCCGGTCGCAATATTTTCGACATAGACCGCACGCACATTTTCTACCGTCCACCTAAGTTCCGTACACTCACCAGCCATCAGTGCCTGATCTTTCGTGCTAAAAAGCACAAGCGGTGGCGGCCAAGTAGGCGTAATCGTTGGCGTCGGTTTTGGTGTTGCCTCTTCTTCTTTTACTTCTTCTTCTGCTGCTGCCTCATTTTGTGACGTATTCGAGACTGATTCGGCCCCACTCTGAACAGCGGGCGCACTCGCGCTATTGTCATTTGCCACAATTTCGTTCACTGTATCAATCAACCCATCCTGTGCTGAATCGGGCGCAGGCGCATTCTGCGGTGGCGTGGGGACAGGAATTCGCACATTAATTTCTGGTATAGGTGTTGAGGTAGGCGCAGGAATAAAGCGTGGACTCTCCGAATCATTTTCGCCAGGGGCAGAGATATCGGATGCGCTAACGACTTGCGAGTCGCCACGTTCTGATCTATTATCAAGATTGCTCAAAACGACCACGATCGACGTTGGCGTAACTGCCTTTGGAAAATTAATTGTCGGCGTCGGCGCGACAATGGCAAGCATATCGGCATTATCTGGCCCACCATCATCCTCGTCTCGATCCGTCTCACTACCGTTAGATTCTGCCTCACCATTTTCCGAAATTAGGTCATCTCCGCTCCCCACATCCACAATCGCTTGTGCGTCTAATTGCAAGCCAGATTCATCTGCAACAATATCGCTTAAGGCTTCTTCCCCCGCAGACGACGAGCCATCTGGCGTTGCAGTATGCACAATATAAAGCGCCGGATTTGCAGGATCTTCTTGCGCGATCAGCACCTGTTCTACGCCATTCGATCTCTGCGCCGGATTAACTACATTAATGGCACCTTCAACCGCTGGCGATGCAAACAAATTGCTGCGCACAACTTGAAAGCTTAAAAACGCAGCCATCACACCGCCGCACAAAAATGTCCCCAAAAAGAGCGTTGTGGCTACAAGCCATACAGGAGAAAAACCGCGCTCGTCGTCAAAATCATCCTCATCACTCCATGGCTCATCAGAGGTAAACTCTCGCTCGATCCGCGTACCCAAACTCGAAGCACCAGAATTTGTCCGCTTTGCATTAGCAGAATCGACCGCAAAATCGATCAGTTCAAATGCGTCATCAGCCTGCGCGACATTTACAACAATCTGGTCCGGATCCAGCGGCTCCGAATCGACCATACCAAAATCAATTGTCTCAGGTCCAGGCTCTTTAGGATAAGTTAGTTTAGGCAAAGGCGAAAAGCCAGTCGGGAAGAGAGATGCGGTAGGTCGATTATATCGCTGCGCATCTTGAAATCGCGGACAGTGCGTACAGCCACCAAAAAGGCAATATGTTGCCTGATCGCCAAGTAGCAGCGTACCATCCACAAAATTGGGGTTGGCAAAGCAGTGGTTTTCGAAACTAGGGTGCGAAACGCCAGGTTTCTGATTTTGTTTGGAGTCTAAAGTACCCAAATAAGGGCAGGTCTGTTGGTCCATGCACGGATGGTCAAAGGATAGAATCAAGCCACTATCCTGATAAAATTCCTTTTTGCTACTTACTGTTTACTCTTTATTGTTTTTTTACTATTCACTTCTTCTCCAGCCACGATTGCGCTAAAGTCAACGCTTCGTCACTCGTCTCAATCTCGCCAGCTGCTTGCGCTTCGGCTAATCTCCCCAACAAATTACCCAACTCGGGGCCAGGCTCTATCTGTAGCTGCTCCATCAATAAATGCCCATTCACCAGCGGGTTTAGCTTTGTTCGAGCCAATCCATCCTCGGCAAATGCATATGTCAGTAATTCGCCAGCATGCGCCAAATAGTCGAGCCATGCGCCCATTTCATATTCGCGTTCTTTCGCAGAAACAGGAATATTTAACTCGGCAGGAATTGCCATCCGATCCGCCAGCGCCAGCAATACAACATCGACACCCATCGGGCGATCCGCCTTTTCGCCCGTATCGCGGAAAAAACGATGGCAAGCTCGTCGACTAATATGCAACCCAGAAAAACTGCTGTCCAATGAGTGAGGTCGCATATGGGCATCCACCACCTGCACAGCGGCATTAATTTCGTTGCGCCCAAAACGCCATTCCTCCAGCCGTGCGCGTGCAATATCTGCGCTTACGTGTTCATGTGCCAAAAAGCGAAATCGCATCGACCCATCAGCCTGAAGCTCTTCCGTTCGCGTGGCCGGTTTACCCATATCGTGAAAGAGCGCGTTCCACACCAGCCAGTGTGCCCGCATCCGTTTGTCTACAATAGGCACACAAAAATGGTGCGTCAGCGCATCCCGCCAAGGGGAAAGAACTGAGCGCCACGCGGCATGAACCGGATCGTCAAACACGTCTGCCCACTCACGCGGCGCACCATCCACTGATTGGTCATAGGGCGGCCCGGATAAGGGGCGCGAAAGCAGCCAATCTCGCAGCAAGCCCGCATACTGCATCACCAGCAACGTGTGCTGATAGACATCCACATGGTGCGGCAACGACTGCGTGACGCCCATCATCTTTACCGCATCGGGCAGCAAGTAGGGCAACAGTCCCAAAGTAGACAACGCCTTGATCACCCGATGTGGCGCGGGCAAGGCCAACGCCTTCCACAGTTCATCACGGATCCGTTCCGCGCTGCCCTGCGCAATCTGATCAGCCTGTTCCACAATGCGCGTGCGGGTTGTCGGATCGAGAGCAAAATTGAACTGCGCCGCGAAGCGCACCGCCCGCAACAAACGCAATGAATCGTTACGTAAACTATCTTCATTCACGTCGCGCACAACCCCATGCGCCAAATCAGCCTGCCCACCGTGTGGATCGATAACTTCGACCTCAAAACCGCCCTCACCAACCAAATTGCAAGCAATCTCTGCATCAATCATAAACGCCATTGCATTGATGGTGAAATCTCGTGAGCTTAAGTCCACCCTAAGATCGCCATCAGCCACAGTGGCAATGTCACAGATGAGCGGTGAACGCAGTGCAGAATCATCACTTTCACTACCAGGCACCAGCACCAAGCGCGCAAACCCACGTTCGGCATCTAATGGATAGTATGCCCAGCCAAGTTGATCGGCAACACGGCGCGAAACAGTCAGCGCATCCTTTCCAACCAAAATATCTACATCAGCAATATCAGCCTGCGAGCGGCCCAGCAAATGATCCCGCACCGCGCCACCCACCACATAAACGGGCGTTTCTAGCTCGCGCACAAACGTAGCCAGTAGCGCTTCGTATTGATGATTCTGTACATCCCATCGAAATCGAGTCATGGGGATTTCCATTTCGGTATACTGGTGGTGCTGATCATTTTTTCGTTGGTGCGGCTAAATCCAACTCTGGCTGGCGTGGACCTTCCACCCAAACTTGCCCATCGGCCCAATTTTCCTGCTTCCAAATTGGCACAACAGCCTTGAGCCGTTCAATTGCGTATTGGCACGCCTCGAAACAGCCATCCCCGCGGTGGGGCGTTGTAACCGCGATTACCACGCTCGACTCGCCAATCTCGATGCGACCCGTGCGGTGCAGAATACTTACATCCTTTACCGCAGGCCACTTCGTGCAGATCTCGTCAGCGATCTGCGCCAGCATCTGTTCGGCCATTTCGGGGTACGCTTCATAGTCCAAAAAGTCCGTGCCGCGCTGCCCGCTTTCCGTATTGGTTTCGCCGCGCACAACGCCCGAGAAAACAGTGATCGCACCACAATCGGGGCGCGTCACGCGGCCAGCCACATCATCTAACGAAAGGGGCTGGTCGGTTATTTCGAACCGTTTCTTTTGCACAGGATCGGTCATCGTTTTATCAGTCATCTATCCTATCCTCCCGAAACTGGTGGAAAAAGCGCCACAATATCGCCGTCGACCAGTTGCTGCTCGGCGTCGGCGTAATCTTGATTCACCGCGGCATAGACTGGTCGATTTGCCATATCCAAATCAGGCTGCTTTTCTTCCAGTGTAGCCAACAGTGTAGTAATCGTTGCATCGGTGGGTAGATCAAATTTTTGTTCAGCCCACCCCGCTTTCATTCGCAGCGTGGCAAATAGTTTAACGGTTACTTGCATCTAATTTAAACTCCATATTGGGTGTATTAGATATTAACGGAAATAGCAGCGTTCGGGACCACGGGCAAGATGCCCGTGGTTCGACAATTTTAGTCCTATCTTATTCCCGATAATGTCTATCGTTTATCGGCTCCAGTCGCCAGATTTTCCGCCCCGCTTTTCCAACAGCCGAATGTTGCCGATGGTCATTGTCTTTTCGACTGCCTTTGCCATATCGTAGATGGTTAACGCGGCGGTGCTGACTGCCGTGAGTGCTTCCATTTCGACGCCTGTTGTGCCTTTGCAGCGCACCGTTGCGGTGATCAACACGCGGCTTTCGACTGAATCTAGCTTGAACGCAATGGCAACTTTGCTTAGTAACAATGTATGGCACAGCGGAATCAATTCGGGCGTGCGTTTTGCGGCCATAATACCAGCAATGCGTGCGGTTGCAAGCACGTCACCTTTTGGCATTTCGCCGTCGCTGATAATCTGCAAGGTTGCGGGCAACATTCGTACTTCGCCTTGCGCAACGGCTTCACGGCTGGTCACTGCTTTATCCGCCACGTCGACCATGGACGCGCGGCCCTGTTCATCTAAGTGTGTTAGTTGATCTGACATTTATAGTTCACCAATCATCAATGCTGCTACCATACTCCCCTCAGGTAAGGTACCAGACCGTTGCGGGAGCTCTAAAAGTGCGTTTGCTGTACGCATACTCAACAGTCGACTGCTAGCTTGACTGCCCGTACTGCTCGCCAAGAAACGATGGCTGCCCGCATCCCAGCGAATAGTTGCTCGATGGTATTCGGGGCGTTGCGGGTCGAGCGGTAGATCTCGCATGGTGTATGCCTGCACGCGGCGCAGGTGTGGGTTGAGCCAGCCAGCCATTTTACGAATTGCTGGCACGACAAACAGATAAAATGTAACCAAGCTGCTGACCGGGTTACCGGGTAGACCAAAGATGAGTCGCCGTCGACCATCAATCTCTACGGTGGCAAAGGTAAGTGGCTTGCCCGGCTTCATGCGGATACGCCCAAAGTGAACCTCGCCCGCGTGTTCGAAGATGGGCTTGAGCAGATCGAGTTCGCCCATGGAGACGCCACCCGATGTGAGCAGAATGTCGCACTCGTGCAGACCGCGCATCACTCGCTCGGAGAGATCGGCTGCGTTGTCGCGGCCAATGCCCAGATCAATGTGGGTGCCATTCATGGCTTGGATTGCGGCGGCAAGCGTTGGACGATTGCTGTCCCATATTTGGCCGGGGGCTAGTGATGTACCGGCTTCAATTACTTCGTCGCCAGTGGAGAGCGTGCCAACGAGTGGCGCACTAAAGACAGAGACGTGTGTTGCGCCAACGGTAGCCAGCAGACCAATTTCGGCGGGGCCAAGTTTATCGCCCGCTGTCAGGACCCGTTCACCAGCCTGAATATCGACCCCAATGGGACGGACGTCGTCACCTGCTTTTACGGTGGCAGAAATGTTCACCTGTTTTCGACCCGTAGAATCTAAAATCGGCAGCGGTTCGGTCTCTTCGACCATGACCACTGCGTCGGCCCCGTCGGGCATGGGTGCACCGGTTGTGATGTAGGCGACGGTTCCCGGTTCGATGCGAAAATCGGCCACATGTCCCGCGGTCACTTCGCCCACGATGGGGTAAACGCCCGCGCCGTCAGCGGCCACCACTGCGTAGCCGTCCTTAACTGCGGCGTGGAAAGGAGGCAGCGGTTCGTGGGCCACAATGTCTGCCGACAAAAGCAAACCAGCCGCGGTACCCAGAGCAATTTGCTGAGGCGCACGCGGCGTTGATTTTTCTAATACAATTGCCAGCGCGTCTTCGACTGGCAGCATGGGGTAGGAGGATTCAGTCATGGTCGATATAGCATATAAATTCTACTTCGTTACCGTCGGGATCATCGACGTACATGGTGCGGCTGCTTAGCACGGGATGAATGCCGTCGCGCGGGGCAAAGCCAGCGTTGACTAATGCGGCAAATTGATTGTCGAACTCATCGGTGGGAAGTTCGAAGGCCAGATGATGGAGTTGATGGCCGCTCGGCTGCGCTTGCAAATCTTCTGGTTTTGGCACAAGGACCAACATCTGCGGAATGCCCGCATGGCCTTCGCCAACTTTTAGAAAGACGTTTGGCATTTCGGGTGGTGAGATGATCTCTAAGTTTAACAGGTCGTGATAAAAGTGAACCGATTTTTCTTTATCGCAGGTCCATAGGACAATTTCGGAAATACCGACGATGTGTCTTCGTCTTGACACGCTACTTTCTCCTGTCTTCTTTTCGTTTGGGGCATAGAGACCGTTTTTGCTCTGCGTAATTTCAAAGTGGACATCATTGGTGACGGCAATTTCTTTTACACCTGGCGCATGGCCGATCATTTGCGCAACGTAGGGGGTGGTTTTGACAAAAAGCGTGTTAAATGTGGTTGCCTCGCCCACCGTTTCGACTTGGTTTGCGAGACCTTCTGCTGCCAACCAGTCTAGTAACTCTGTTCGCAGTTGTTCAGAATTTTTGGTCAAAATTTTGTGTTTTTCGCCGCGATTCATGCCGTTCAACGATTCGCTTGTGGGTCGTTCAAGCGTCAGCATTAGATCCAGCATTTGAGATGCATCATCTGGTAGTATGTTTGACGCAGAGAGTCCATTTTCGTAGATGCCGTTTTGATATTGCGATGATTGATGTGTGGGGGTATCGCTAACAGATGCATCTAGATTGTCTTGATCTTGTTGATTTAATTTATTAGGCTCGGGTGATTCGGTTGGTTGCATTGTTTTCATGGTAAGAATCTCGCTAAACCAGCTCCTATCCGGTTGGCAGGCTCATCGATTGCCAACGCATCGTCAAGCAATTTTTGGCGCAATGCCATGCCCTGCAATGAGGGATCACGTGACGCCAACAGCGCAGCAATACCAGATACATAAGGTGTTGCCATGCTGGTTCCATCTAAATTGGCGTAAATGCTGCGCTTGTCTATGTCTCTCTCTAAGCTGGAAAGAACATTTACGCCATATCCAACAATATTTGGTTCTAACTCGCCCGTAATCGGCGAAACGCCACCACCACTAAAGGGTGCGGGGGCGAGGTTGTCATCAACCGCACCCACAGAAAGCGTCTCAGGAAAGTAGCCCGGCGCACGCATACGACCGGGCCCATCGTTGCCAATTGCCACGACCGGCAGCGCATCAAAGTCTTCGACAAGCACGTTGAGGATGTTGCTGATCCCGTTGATCACGGGTTCGATCTGGTCGTTGTTGACCCATTGCGGTAAGAATCCCAGAGACATATTGATGATCAACGGTTTCGAAAGATTTTCTTCACGACTGAAATGTGAAAGCATCCAGTTGAGGGCGATGACAATTCGTTTCAGACTGGTCTTGTGCGTTTCGCTTTCGATGACGGATGCAACGAGCAGCTCGGCATCTGGGGCTACGCCGATATTTTTGCCGCCTACGATTCCGGTGACGTGCGTGCCGTGGCCGGAGACGTCAAAGCCGCGCACGGTTCGCGGTTCGCCTAGATCTAATGGTACGTAGCGGAAGTCGATACGTTTGTCGCGCAGTTCAATGTGATCGGCATCGCAGCCTGTGTCTAAAATACCGACTAGCACGTTTTGGCCGGTAAACCCATCGTTATGGGCCGCTTCGATTCCACTCTCGACAGGCCAATATCGCTCGCGGGTTGGTCGGCGAAGGTAGCGTTGCGCAACGTTGGTTTCGGGCAAGGCAAGCTGCACATCTGGAATGATTAGGTATTCGTCTTCGAGCATCTTTTGCGCCCGTTCGGCTTTGCGACGATTTCGTGCATCAACAACATATGCGCCAACATAGTCTAAACGACGAAAGCGATCGCGCGTTTTAGGAGAGGTGGCTAATGTTGGCGTTTCTTCCAGCCCGATCTCTTTGAGCGCTTCGGTTTTCTCGGTTGTTGCTACCCGTTGCCCAAAGTGCTGCCGTTTTTGCTCGGGTGCTGCGGCCTGTACCCCCTGCATGGCGCTACGCGACTGCTTGGGGAGTGCTATAAAGTTACGCAATCTTTTTATTCTCCATTTGCTTACTCAGTATTTTGCCACAATTTCGTTTGTAAATCCAGCTATTGCGAAGGAGGTTCGCTTATTTTAAGTAGCGGCAGCGCCGGTTGAGTGCTGCGACTGTATGCAGTGTATCGAAACCAAGCGGTTATTTATCCCAGAATATTGAGAAGATACCAAAAAGAAGTTAAGAAATAGGAAAGCTAATGTGTCGTAATTTCGAACATAAGTCCTGCAATAGAAAAAGCGGCGATGCTGATCGCAATCAACATCGCCGCTTTTTCCAATACTTTTATAAATTTGCTCAAGCCACTTTAGCCGCCGCTCTCTTCTTCGTGCATCGCCCGCACCCATTCGCTGCGTTCCTCCAGCTGATTATCTAATCGTTCAATCAATGCTTTATTGTCCGATTTGACCAGCGTCGCATGTTGCTGTAGAAACCGCGCTGCCTCGTCTTCTGTAGTTGAGCGCCAGAGATAAAATACCCACGTATCACCAAGTTGAAAGTGGATCATACCTTCATTAGGTAGGCCCTCGTTGCGCCGTAGTTCAATCTCGATGGTTTGGTTGTCAATTTCGATCACTTGGTGACTGGCGGTAACATCTTCACGATCTACGCTATACGATTTTTTGTTTCCATTGCGCCCGTAGAATGGAATCGTGCTTTGATATAAATGATGCTCGGGTGGGGTTTCGGTTCCCCAATGTGTCGCATAAGATAATTCAGCGTAGTTGGGAACCGACTGGTTATGGTACGGCCCCAGCAAGAGTATTGTGTCATCAGGTAGCGGATCAAATACTACTGGCTCAAATGGCACATGCTCGAACCATTGTTTGAAAGTTATGATCTCGTAGTAGCCACCTGTCATCGTGCGCGAAAAAATGGCGATGCTGATTCCTGTAGATATCCCAATTAATATTAGTATTTTTGCAAATTTGTTCATACCATTTAGCGTAACAATCAAAATTTCACATGCTTTTCTAGTATTTGAATGGCTTCAGTTTTGGTCATACCTTGCCAGTCGTAGACGACGTGTGTTCCATTAATCTCAAAAAGGGCAACACCTTCCATGGAGAGTTGCTTGTTGCGATGAATATCCACCGCAGTTGGTTGTCCACTTAGTGTAAGCTCTGTTCGGGTAATTATGACATCCTCCCGTTCGGCTTTGTACGTTTTCATAATCCCAAGAGGTGTCAGAAAAGGTTCAAACGAATCACTTTGAAACAAGTGGAGTGTTCCCTTCGGTATTTCTGGTGTTGCCTCTTGTGCTATATAGCTAACCTCTACGAAGTTAGTATTCTTGTGAAATGAGGGACCCATTATCGCTATGTCTGATGCTGCTGGTAGATCAAGCATAACTGGTTTAAAGGAGATAGAATCTGGCCATTCGGCAAATGATATGGGCTGTATTTCATAGGTGACATTACTACGTAGGAAAAAAATACTTGCAGTAATTGCTAGAATCAGAGAAATAAGCCCCAGTCCCATAAATTTTTTCATGATATTTTGTACGTATCCTTTGATAATTTTCTCAAATTAGATAAACACTATAAACAAATCAGATAGAGAGTAAATAATGAACACATCTCATGCCGTTCGACTTACTGTACGCTTTCAGTGACCAAGAGGTGGGCGAACAGGTACAATATCTCTCGGTGTTCACCAGCCTTCGGTCATTCGCATGAGCCACAAGTAATAACCAAATATTATAGCGACACCCAGTAAGATATTTTTATTTGAGAAACCGATCCTGTACCGACTAAGATCATACAAAAATTACTTCACGTTTTGGATGGAGATCAATAGGTAGTGGGATGAGACAGCAGCTATCCCTTAAAAACTACTGTCTCATCGGTGTTCGTTAAACGTGTCCAGTTATCGTATCATCAGCCAAGCCTGTTGTGATACAAACCATTCTGGCCAGCCTGACATTCCAATTGTCATTCGACGTCTGAATAAGTTTGCCCCATAATGTGGCTCTACTAACTTACTGCTCGGCTGACCTTTACGCCAACGGTAAAGTGGGGTAACACAATACTCGTATTGCGTACCTTCCGGTTGTTCATAGTCTTTGTAATAATCGCCGTCATCATCCCAGCCGGATCCCCGCTGCCGTGCATGAGACCAATCTCTCAACCAACTACATGTGTTCCAGTTTGCACTTTGTAGTTCTGATTGGGAAGCGCGAATGCTAGCTGCTTCTTCGGGGGAGATGATGCCTTCTTGCACAGCTCTAGTAAGAACTTCCTCTGACATTGGTGCAATCCCAACTTTAACTACCGTCCCATCAGGCTCGACAATCTCAAATGGGGATGTATCAAATGTTTGCTCCGCCGTAGTTTCGGCGACTAGGATAGGCAAAAAGATAGACGAATTTGAACTACCAGCCTGAGCCGACACATTCTCCTGCGGCACCAGTAACAATGTCAATGCCGCCAGTATCAGAGCGGGAATAAATCTCGCTACTCTCATAGAATAACTCCTTGATTGTGTTGTGAATAGATTACAGATGCTCATCTGCCAGTAGATGTCGAGGGTGTTCATCTTGTCGTAGATGAGCAGTTACACATTGTGCGCACAATCAAAGTTTATCTTAAGAAACAGAATAGCAACACCGTAAAATTTACAGTATTGATTGCATCTTCTTACAGGTAGAATACCTGTAAGAAATGACAGGGTGCAAAATATAGGATAGATACATAAAAGAGCGTCAATGCGCTCCAAAAATCTGCCGTCATTATACAATAGGAAAGCGGCTTGCACAGTGCAAGCCGCTTTCCTATTGTATTCTATCTTCATTTTTCAGCAGATAAGAAAAATCGAACTCGGGGATGTGCGGCGGTTCTTCCAACTCACCGCGTCGCTCTGCATCTAAGAGCACACTCAATTCCCGATATTCTTGGGCAAATTCGGGGTACTCGGTCAATGCCTTGTGTACATCGGGGAACAACACCGCGGCATCTTGGCCATCTAACTCTGCATCGATATAGGCAGAAAGCAGATGCTGCGTTTTTTCAGAAAGAACCTTTGGATCAACGGGATACGGATAGCAAGTGTCTCTAAAAATTTCTTTAACCATTTTAAAGACAATATGTCTCTTCATCAAGATTACCTTTATTCACTATCAACAACATGAATATAGATAGCCCCACCCTTCTATACTTACCAAAAAAATTCTGTACCACATCTACAAAAGCTGAAATGGCTTCGACCACACTCAGCCAAGCGGGACAAACCTTTTCTGGGAAGCTATATACTCCACAACTAGGGCATCGCTTTGTATACGGTCATGTAGTTATGAATTAGTGGCATACTATTGCCTGCATCTTTTTACAGGTGTCTCAACTGAATGGATTGAGTATGTGTATGCTCCGATTGATTGGGTAGCATCAAGATTTCAGCATGTGTCATGATTGTCGCAAGTGGGGTTCGTAACTCGTGGGCAAGACCACTAAACAAAATTTGCGAATTTTGTTCAAACTGGTGCCGTTCGGTGACGTCGATTAAGAAGACGAGAATAAGATTCTGCCAAGATATGACCCACCAGTTAACAAACCGCTGTTCAGGCTCAGCATCATTTGATAATGTTATTGTGCGATACACACTGGTGGTATCTATTGTTATGTTTAGCGCTCGCGCCACGTCTTATTCGAGCGCTTTTCGCCAGTATTTTTGTGGTAGATGGCCTTTGAATTTTGCTAGCTGGAGCAGTCTCTGTACGTAGGGGTTGGCATACTGATATGAATGAGCAGCTTTATCCACCAACATCATGCCGATAGGTAGATGATCAGTTATATTATGCAGAGATTCGACAATTGAGAGTGGGTGTATGCGTCGCTCACGCCAGCGTACGATCAATGCAGTGAGCACAACAGCTAAGGTTAGTATCGTGAGAAATAGTAGAACAATTACTCGTATTTCAGTTACAATCATTATTGTTTCAAATGGTATTCACAGCTACGAATGATTGTGCTGCCTTTCGAGCAGTAAATACAAATATATTAAATGGGGTAGATGTGCGTTGGATATGCTAGCGGTAAACACGTAAAATTACTTCATCTGCTAGTGTACCATGCTGACGTGAATTTTGGTATAGTTTGAGAATCCAAGGGGCTAATCTACAGACAACTATCGTTGAACAATGTATATCGAAAATAGAGCCAAAGAGAGAATGCTTCAACTACTTACAGATATTTCGACTGCGCCGAACTAAAAGATATTGAGGTAGGCGCAAAAGCTTGACAGTAGATAAGTAAACATGTTACGTTACCACGAGAAATAACTTGCAATTTCGAGTTAGGTCGAAATCGTCGCTGTCGGTACATTATATATATAGTATTACTATGTAGAGTATTGATAGAGGAACTTCCCGACTCTCATCCACTATATCTGCCGCAGTTGGGTATGGATACAAGTGGAAGGTTGCCTCGTGAAACCGTAAGCGAGGGCGAACGTTTGGTAACGAGCGTTTGACTACAACCGCAACAGAAAGGATTCCCGCCTAAGTAAACATTTATTTGTTTGCCGGTAAGAGGGTGAAACGGTGGGGTAAGAGCCCACCAGCAGATGCAGTAATGCGTTTGGCTAGGCGAGCGTGCAACTGAGAGCAAGGCGAGTGGGTTTGGCTACGTTGGCAACAAGGGTGCTGGATCTCGTCGCAGCGGTGCGGGCGAAGCCGAATAACAGTCGGCAGACCACAGACCGCCAGAGCAATTTAATTTACGGTACAAAATTTATGGTACGAAGACAGAAATTTGTTACCAGCGTATTGTAAATTTGATTCTATGCCAGCTTGTTGGTAGAATCATCAAGCTCTGAGACAGATGACGATACTCTCTTGAAATTTTGTATGGCGTTATGCTTATACAAAATCGAAAAGAGTGACAGAATCGGGGGTACAAAACCTTTCTCGGATTTGCAAGAATTTCGAAAAGCAAGTATAATTTTCTCTTGTAAATGAATATGCCGATGTGGCGGAATTGGTAGACGCGATAGATTTAGGATCTGTTGTCCGAAAGGGTGTAGAGGTTCGAGTCCTCTCATCGGCACTGTAGTACGTAGTAAAAAAAGTTGCAATAGTACACGCAAAAATTCGGCAGAGCAAATGTCGATTGTTACAACAGTTGCGTTATAGAGTCAAGTGCAAGTTTGCAACATAATAAGGGCCCTTGGTCTAGCTGGGATGACGCCTCCCTTGCACGGAGGAGATCGTCGGTTCGAATCCGACAGGGTCCACTTTTTTACAAAATATTTGCAGGTTTTTCTAAAAAAATGTACAATGTTTTTGTAAATTAAATAAGAATGCGGGCGTAGTTCAGTGGTAGAACATCTCCTTGCCAAGGAGAAGGTCATGAGTTCGAATCTCATCGCCCGCTCACAGGGTCGACCGAAATTTGGTCGGCTCTTTTATCTCTAGTTAGCAGCGTGACTGTGCTGCTGCGAAGTATAGAGGTTGATGTATAGAAGTCAAGGTATTACGGTGAACAATAAGCCGAGGTAGCTCAGTTGGTAGAGCACAGCACTGAAACTGCTGGTGTCCCCAGTTCAAGTCTGGGCCTCGGCACCTTGTTTGCTTTAAAACTAATAAATTAACGTTTTTGGCTTGTATCAATCCTTGATGGGGGATCGTCTAGTGGTAGGACTGTGGCCTTTGGAGCCATCAACCGGGGTTCGAATCCCTGTCCCCCAGTTTAAAGCCAGAGCAGTCTGACTGCACTGGCTTTTTCTTTACCATCCACGTTGTAAAACTTAGTTATGGCGCCTATAGCTCAATGGTAGAGCACCTGATTGTGGATCAGGAGGTTACGGGTTCGACCCCCGTTAGGCGCCCTAGTGCATTAAAAAACACGAATCGAAAAAATTGC